>ERZ761580.3-NODE-3-length-143250-cov-19.667544_pt1 | contig 143250 bp, 152 predicted proteins | sample MGYA00433097_ERZ761580 | MGnify/ENA primary metagenome ERZ761580 (study PRJEB28899, sample SAMN03785562) | bioreactor sludge metagenome | biome: EBPR Sludge; feature: EBPR Bioreactor; material: 0.22µm filtered reactor supernatant | place: Saint Lucia: Queensland... | reverse complement strand
ATTCACTCGGAAACGAGGTTGTTATTACGTAATAAGTTACCAACTAACTGTAGCACACTTTGGTGTCTTTGGTCAAGGGGTCATACAGATGAGAATAGTGTGACTATGCGTCAAACTGAATATAGCAACGAGTTGTACCGGTTGAATAGTAGATACGGCCATTTGGAGTGACGAGGTTCGATCCTGCCGGAGTGGCACAAGGTTGATCACCCCTCAAATAGTAGATTATGTACCCATTGCGAATATCTGGCCCAAAGTAGGTGCCATACATTACATACAAGGCCCCTTTTACAGTTTTGCCCTCGCACTGCATTGTCTGATCGCTGGCGGAAGGGATGCGAGGAATGACGGTTTTGATCGCTGTGTTTAGTGTGTTGCTGACCCCTGAAGCACCGATGCTGGCACAATCTGGACCGGCTGTGCCGCTCACCATGGCGCACGTTCCAGACTCTGCGATACAACCGAACTGAAACCCGCCGCCGGCCAGAGGATAATCTCCCGTGTTTGTCTTATATAACTGCAGTGCCTTTGCATACTGATTTACGGCTGCTAATGTCTTTGTGTTCTCTGCCCTTATTTGCATACCGTTGTAAGCAATGATCGTAATAGCTGCGATTACGCCGATAACAATAATGACAATAAGCAGTTCCACGATTGTGAAGCCTCTTTGGTGCTGATTCTTCTGACGTAATCCCACCATATGCATAAACACTTTATATAACGATACCAGCCGGTACGAAATAACTAATAACACCAACGACTAGCAAAACGGCATACCAAATTTTGCGGTCTTCCTGATGGTGCTCAAATGCCCGGACAACCAAGAACCCGAGCGCGATACCGAGCGGAAATGCAGTCAACTGCAGTCCACCGAGCGACAATGGGGTGCCAAACTTAAGCCACAACGTGCCAAAAAGCACGACCACGACAAGTTTTAGAAAGTATGTACTATCACTTTCGAATACACGTTCATGAAACCGTTTTGGTGTTTTTGTCGCTGCTTTTCGAGGTTTCTGTTTTGGCATGAATTCTTCTATTGTAATTTAGACTAATTTTAAACACAAGCGTGTATACTTGGGGTATGGCTACAAAAAAATCGACGAGCAAGAAGGCTCCAACCAAGAAAAAACCAACCATTAAGCGCTCGAAGACTCAGTCGTCTTCAGCACTCGGCACTGTTCGGCTACAGCCAGAAACAAAGCCGTTCATGACGTTCCAGCTAACCAAGGAGACCATTTACTGGGTAGTCCTTGGCGCTGTTGTCATTCTTTTCACTATCTGGCTCATGCGCCTCCAGATGGATATTCAGTCGCTGTACGACGACATCGACGCTTCGAATATGTCATCTGAAACCATAAAACCATAAGACGCTACACAAACAAAAATACCCTCTAGGCAGAGGGTATTTTTAAGTGGCAAAACCACTATTTACATGCGGATTTCAGCGTCCACACCAGCAGGCAGACTAAGGTTCTGTAGGCTGTCGATGGTTTTTGGACTTGCATTCGTAATATCAATGAGACGTTTGTGAACGCGCATCTCAAAGCTTTCACCACCAGTCTTGTAGACATGAGGACTTTTAATCACGGTGTAGGTACTTTTACGGGTTGGTAGTGGTACAGGACCAGCAATGCTCGCACCGGTACGAACCGCGGTGTCAATGATTTGCTTTGCTGATTGGTCGATCACTTTGTGATCGTATGCTTTTAGGCGGATACGGATCCGCAGGCCTTCTTCTTTTGCCATTATGGCGTTCTCCTTGCTGCTCGTCGTAACCTCTGCTCGATTCGTGTCCCATGGGGCTCACGTCTGGCCGAGTTGTCGACGAAATTTATATACTGAAGTACTGTAACACGGCAGTTCGTATCTGTAAAGTTGCTTTATAATGCTACTTATGCTATAATTGTCAAATGGATCGTTTTCGACGCCTGCCATCACGTGAGCTTTTACTTGAATCGGAACGACGCAAGAATTTACTAGCGAAGTCGGTACTGATTCGTATTCGCGATGAACTTTCCCGGCAGCCAGAAGCTGAGCAGTTCACCTTCCCTCTAAAGAGCGCTGCTGGCAAACTCGAGCGCTTCGTCTTGTCCCATTACCCCGATGATATATCGGCACGTATTCGCGCTGACCATTCTTTAAAGTTAGAACTCGACGAAAGTGTCGAGCCTCCTGAACTCACCGTAACAATTGGACAGGGCCGCCAAACGCGCTAAGAAGTTCTAGCGCGCCGCAAGATAAAGAGCGTGTTCAGCTAGCGTATCTGCTCGCCCAAAATCACCGCTTATCGTACCATCCTCGTTTTGTCGGCGATACTCAAACCGTTCAAAATACGTACCAACTGGCATGCCATTGCCAAGCGTACGACGTGAAATATTGACACAAAGCGGGTACTCCCGGCCATCAACCTCAACAATGACATTAACGTGCACGTCGCCGACAGACGTCCGTTCAACACTAACTTGCCGCTCGATAGTCTGCTTGTGACTATCATCCTCCGGTAATGCCGGAACCAAATGAAGATTCGGCTGCGCGACCCCTCCGTCTTCAAAAAAGGGTTCGAGTGCTCGTTCTGCTGCCATGTTTCTTTTACTCCATTTAATAGATGCTAGCCACTATACTCCTAGTGCTTGGTTGCTGTAAATAGCGTTCTTGGCAATTAAAACATCCCCGACTATGCGGGGATGTTTTAAGTTGTATACCGTGATTACTTAGTAATCTTGGTAACGACGCCGGCACCAACGGTCTTACCACCTTCGCGGATAGCGAAGTTCAGACCTTGCTCCATAGCGATAGGAGCGAGCAGCTTGACGTTGAAGGTAACGGTGTCACCAGGCATGACCATTTCTTTGTCAGCCGGGAGTTCAACTTCACCGGTTACGTCAGTCGTACGGAAGTAGAACTGAGGTTTGTAACCCTTTGAGAATGGAGTGTGGCGTCCGCCTTCTTCCTTCTTCAGGATGTAGACTTCTGCTTCAAACTCGGTGTGAGGAGTAAGTGAACCTGGCTTAACGATAACCTGACCGCGTTCGACTTGTTCGCGTTCGATACCACGAAGCAACAGACCGGCGTTGTCACCTGCTTGACCCTGGTCAAGGTTCTTCTTGAAGGCCTCAATACCGGTAACGACAGAGTTCTGAGTAGGCTTGATACCGACGATTTCAACGGCGTCGTTCAGCTTGATGACACCCTGTTCGATACGACCGGTAGCAACCGTACCACGCCCCTTGATTGAAAAGACGTCTTCGATCGGCATCAGGAATGGCTTGTCGAGGTCACGGACTGGCTCTTCAACGTATTCGTCAAGAGCTTTGACCAGTTCCATGATTGCTTCTTCGCTTTCGGCGTCGCCTTCAAGAGCCTTGGTAGCAGAACCCTTGATGATAGGAGCGTTGTCACCGTCGTACCCGTTCTTGGTCAGCAGTTCACGAACGTCCATTTCAACCAGCTCGACCAGTTCAGGGTCAGCAAGGTCCATTTTGTTCAGGAAGACGACGATCTTAGGAACGTTCACCTGGTGAGCAAGCAGAACGTGTTCGCGGGTCTGTGGTAGTGGGCCGTCGTTAGCGGCAACAACAAGGATTGCGCCGTCGATCTGTGCGGCACCGGTGATCATGTTCTTAACGTAGTCGGCGTGACCTGGCATGTCGACGTGAGCGTAGTGACGCTTTTCTGACTCGTATTCCTGGTGAGAAGAAGCGATGGTAATACCACGAGCTTTTTCTTCAGGAGCGTTGTCGATGTCCTCGTAGTTACGAGGCTTGTTTGTGTCGCTTGGCAGCCGTTTCGCGAGTACGTGCGTAATAGCGGCGGTTAGGGTTGTTTTACCGTGGTCAACGTGACCCATGGTACCAACGTTGACGTGCGGCTTGCTTCGATCGAAATCGGCCATTAAGGTTATATCTCCTTTGGTTAGTTATTAGCAAGCAGGGCATTCAATAAAGACCCCGCAGGCGTATAGGGCTAATTATACATAGCTTTTAGGGGTAAGTAAAGCGTAATGATGTAATTTAGGATTCTAATTTGTCAGGCAGACGCAGTTCTTGCTTCGCCTGCGCGCGCCAAGCTTTCACTGCCCAGCCAATCGGTAGGACGTCGTGGTAACCAATCATATCGGCCAGGACGCGCATGATACCGCCTAATAAGCCGCCGAACCGTAGTTTACCCCATTCGAAGACCGCCCAGCCATGCCCGATCGGCACGACAGATGCCGGCATGACCGGACGATACGGTTTGGTGCTTCCCTTCAGGTGCTTGACGACGAAAATCGCATCGTGAAGCGCCGTTTGCGCCAGGCCTGAGAACGGCGTGTTAGCGTTATCGCCGATTACATACACGTGCGCGGCCGCTCGCATGAACTCGTCTACCTTTACCTTTCCGCGGTCATTGAGCGGCAGCTGGGACTCGTTCGCTTTGAAAAACGGCGCGTTCATAACGCCTGATGTCCAGATAACCGTATGCGTAGGAAGAGGCCGACCATTCACCATAAGTTCATTAGCGGTCTGTCTTTCAACCTTTTTGTTCACCTCGACATGAACGCCTAGTTTTTTTAGTCGGCGCAGGGCGCGGCGACTGGTCGACTCGGACAGGCGTGGCAAGACACGTGGTGCGGCTTCAATAAGATTTATACTGACCCGTTTTTTCTTAATGCCGAACTGTCGGCGAAGCAACCGTAAGTATTCGCCTAGGGCACCAGCCAGTTCTACACCAGTCGGACCCGCACCAATGATGACATAGTGCTTTTCATCGTCTTTGCCATCGCTCATTTCGTCCCATAAGTGTGCCTGAAGTCGCTTGATCTCGTCTTGTGATTTGATGCCGTATGAATACGTATCCAGCCCTTCGATACCAAAGTACGTAGTTACGCTTCCGAGTGCCAATATCACGTCCTCATAGTGATACGAACGACTACCAATAAGAAGGTGTGCTGACGGGTCGATCGACGTAATAGTGTCTTTCACTAACGTTACGTTGTCTTTTCCAACGAAAATTTCTTCGAGCGGCACCCATGATTGCCGATGATCATGACCGGTGGCTGCGGAAAATAGAGCTGGGTAGTACTGAAAATCGGTCTTGTCACTTATCAGTGTGACTCGGTTCGTCCGGTCTTTGGCAAGCTCTAACGCCGCTTTGACGCCGCCGAAGCCGCCGCCAACAATAGTTACATTCAGGTTCTTTCGCATGTTCATTTCCCTAGATTATTTATTTCATTGTACCGTACGGCAGGTCGGCGGTGAACAGGTTCAATACGGCGGCTATAACAAGTAGCACCGTCAGCACCAATGACGCCAGAAACACGGCGAGCGCCCACTTGCTTTCGCCTTCTTTTTTGTTGTAATACACCGATACCCAGTACGCCGCGCCGCCAAGAAGCAACAGTCCCGCTGCCGCGCTCACTGTACGGGACGTAATGAGTAGCGCAATGGTTAACGCATACACCAACATGTACGCCATTATGTAGTTCTTAACGGTCGCAAACGGCTTTACTGCTCCGAGCACGGGGAGGCCGGCTTCTTTATATTCACTGCGTCGAAACACCGATATAGCATAAAAATGCGGCATTTGCCAGGTGAAGACCAACAGGAATATAAGCCAAGCTCCCACCGAAAGCTGCCCATCAATCGCCACATACCCGGCCATAGCAGGTAACGCACCGGGTACGGCGCCGATTACCGTACTATGTATCGTTGTACGCTTTGCCAAGCCATACACAAAAACGTATAACAGGTAGGCAATGAGGCCGATAGAGATGACGAGTAGGCTGGTAGTAAGGTAGAGCACCACTAGCCCGACGGCAAGTAGAAATACCAAGTAAGCCATGGCGTTTCTAAATGGAATTTGACCGGTTACGGATGGCCGCTTTTTAGTGCGTTTCATCCGTGCGTCGATGCCACGGTCCATATAATTGTTTGCCACGCAGGCCGACGCGATAACAAGCGATGTTCCGACGAGTACGCCTATCATTTCTTTCCATAACACGCCTCCAGCTGATGCAAAAAGTGCGCCAGCAAGCGTATGCACGGCATTCCCCCGAACGATACCCGGTTTCGTGACTTGGTAGTAAGCTCGTAACCGTTCGCGCACCCGCTAAAAGCCCTTCTTGTTCTGCTGTTGCATATAGTCGTTCATGTCTTCGCTACTCATACCCATATGGTAGTCGAGATTACGCATAACCCACAGCGAACCAATGACAATAATTAGCATCATGATGACTGTAAATGCAATGGTGTATGTGCGGTTTCGCGACCGCCCTTCAAAGCCTAGATGCAAGAAACAGACGAGCTGGATAACTAGTTGCGCGGTCGCCAGAAACAGCAGTACCGCCATGGTCGTAACTGCATTCCCTAACCATTCACCCGTCACGACGACGTAGCTAAGAATACTGAGTATCAGCGCGACAGCGAAACCAAGAAGATATTTGTTAAGTAACCGATTAAAGTCTGTGTGGTTCATAACGCTGCTCCAAGGTACACAATAGTAAAGATGAATATCCAAACGAGGTCCAAGAAATGCCAAAACAGCGAAAAGAGCGTGAACTTACGAACTGAATTAGCGGTTCTTCCGTGCCTTAAAATGTAATACGCCATGGCGCCACCCCAAATAAGTCCGATGGTAATGTGCAGCCCGTGAGTACCAACAAGCGTGAAAAAGCTAGACAGGAACGCGCTGGCTTGCCACGAATTACCTTCGCTTACAAGTTGGGTAAATTCATTTAGTTCGAGTAAAAGGAATACTACGCCAAGAAGCAGCGTTGCCGCCAGCGACCATACTGCTAGATTCACTTTTTTAAACCGCAGAGCAAGGGCTGCGACACCGCAGGCGAAACTGCTGGTTAACAGTATTCCCGTTTCAATCAGCGCATATTTAGGATCAAGCAGATCGGCTGATGTTGCCCCACCCGCCGTATTGCCACGAAGCACCATGTATGTCGCGAACAATGACGCGAACAGTATGATGTCCGTCATAAGGTACAGCCAAAACCCAAACTCGGCCTTTTCGTAACGCTCTATTACCATTTCGTTGGTTTGCCGACTCATGACCTTGCCCTCACCGCTTCATGATATAGTTCGTTCGCACTTATATGGTAATCGTTATCGTCACTCAAGGTTCTGCGAACGATGACAGCAATAGCAAGAATGGCAGCAATAAGTACCAACCACCACAGGTGCCATATGATTCCGAAGCCGAACAGACCAGCTAATGCACCGACTGTCAGCCCGAGAGCACTATTCTTAGGCAACCATATGTCAACATAGTCAGACTTTGCCGGAGTCTTGACCCCTTTCTGTTTGCGGTGCCACCACTCATCACGGTGTGTAACAATCGGGGTGACGGCAAAATTGTAATGAGGCGCCGGCGATGGTACCGACCATTCGAGCGTTCGACCGTCCCAAGGGTCACCTGTCGTATCCTTTAGTTCTTTTCGTTTCCAAACACTGTATAGCAGTTGAAGCACAAATAGACCGATTCCTCCCACGATGACAAGCACGCCAATTCCTGAAGTAATAAACAACGGCTGCCAGCTTGGGTCGCTGTAGCTATCGATACGTCGGACTGCCCCCATTAGACCTAAGATATAAAGTGGCATAAACGCGAGCAGGAACCCAATCTGCCACAAAACTGCCGACCAGCGACCAAGGCCGTCGTGCAGCTTGAACCCGAATATCTTTGGAAACCAGTAGGTAATCGCCGCAAAGAAGCCGAATACGACACCACCGATAATGGTGTTGTGGAAATGCGCCACCAGGAACATGGTGTTATGCACTTGAAAATCAAGCGCTGGCACAGCCATTAATACGCCGGTGACCCCGCCCAGAGTGAATGTAAATACGAACGCCAAAAACCAAAACATCGGTGCTTTGAAGTCAATTCGGCCACGGTACATCGTGAACAGCCAGTTGAATATTTTGACACCTGTCGGAATCGCGATAACCATTGTCATAATGCCAAAGAATGCGTTGACATTCGCTCCGGCGCCCATAGTAAAGAAGTGGTGCTGCCAGACGACGAAGGACAGGAACATAATTGCCATGAGAGCCCAGACCATCGTACGATAACCGAATAGCTTTTTCTTGGCGAACGTCGCGACGACTTCGGAGTAAATACCAAAGGCCGGCATGACCAAAATATAAACTTCAGGGTGACCCCAAGCCCAAATGAGGTTAATGTACAGCATAGGATTGCCGCCACCGTCACTGGTAAAGAAATGCATGCCCATCGCGCGGTCCAGTCCGAGTAGTGCCAGCGTGACGGTAAGAATAGGAAATGCCAGCATAATAAGCACGCTGGTCACTAGAACGCTCCATGGGAAGATAGGCATTTTCATGAGCGTCATACCTGGGGCACGGTGCTTTAATATCGTTACGACGAAGTTAATGCCCGACAGCAGACTCCCGATACCAGCGATCTGCAAGGACCATATCCAATAATCGACCCCGGGACCAGGGTTGTACTCCAACTCGGTAAGTGGGGGGTACCCGAGCCACCCGCCATTACTAAATCCGCCGAATACTAATGCCACGTTTACTAAAATCATACCTGCGACAAACAGCCATAGGCTGATCGAATTCATAAGAGGAAAGGCCATGTCACGGGCGCCGATCATAAGAGGCATGACCACGTTAATCAGCCCGAACATAAGTCCCATGGCAACGAAAAATATCATAATCGTGCCGTGCGCGGTAAATACCTGCTGGAACGTGTCACTACTGAACGGTCCTTCTGCGCCGTTAGCCGCTATGGCGGTCTGCAGTCGCAACATGGCAGCATCTGCCACCCCTCGTAGCAACATTACGATCGCAACAACGATATACATGACACCAATTTTTTTTGCGTCAAGACTCGTCAGCCAGTTGTCCCACAACCACCGCCAGCGGCGAAGATACGTCACTAAAACTACCAGGCCAAGCGCTGCTAGTGGCATGCCGATGGCTGCGCCAATGGTGACTGGGTCTTTCGGTAAATAATCAGGTGACAACCGACCAACCAGGAATGAAATCAGCTCATTCATGAGGACGACTCCGAATGCATTGAATGGCCGTCATACTTCTCAGTGATATATTCGAACAGCTTCTTATTCGCCAGTCTATATGTCCTTTCGGTTTGGTCACTCGCAGGTTCAGCCAGTGTATGATACGTTTCCATCGTCAGCGAATCTTGGCTTTTCGCGGCTGAATCGGCCCAGCGTTCAAATTCTGCTTGCCCCATGACTTTGGTTTTAAATGTCATTTTAGCGTATCCCTCCCCATTGATGTTCGTCGTGTATCCGGTGTACTCCCCTGTTTTTGTTGCATTAAGGTTCAACTGTGATGCCATTCCGGACATGGCATATACCTGGGAGCCGAGGGACGGAATCCAAAATGCATTCATTGGAGCGTCGGATGTCATCGTAAAATGGACTGGTTTATCGACCGGAATTGGTAGCTGGTTTAGCGTGGCGATGCGCTGATCGGGGTAAATGAACAGCCACTTCCAGCGAAGCGCGACAACCTGCACCTCCAACGCCTTGCCGCCGACTAAGGGCTTGTACGGGTCAAGGCTATGGCTGGTTTGGTATGTAATTACACCAAGAATACCGATGATCAAAATAGGTATGCCCCACCAAAGGCCTTCCAGCCACTTATTTTCGCCCCACTCCGGCTTATAGGTGGCTTTTTTATTGCCCGCTCGGTACCGGATTGAAAAGAATACCAGCAATGTAAACACGGGCACGACCACGAGTGAGCTTAGAAACAATGCAAACATTAGAAGACTATACTGTTGGGCTGCTACGTCGCCGGCAGGCTGCAAGACGTCGATCTGCTTGCCCTGCACGAGGAATGCGAATAGTCCCACTAGACCAACTGCAACGACCACCGGGAACACGGCACGGACTACCCTCTTCATAGTGTCTTCACTATACCGCTTATGCGCTGGGCGGACAAGCCGAGATTACAGGTTCGCTTGGGATTCAGCTGATGCCGACGCTTCGTCTTCGAAATCCAGCTCGTTCAACGCTTTTTCAGCATTTTCAAGATCAGCTTTTGTAGTGATCACTTCGGCTGATTGCTTGGACGTACCTGAGGTCGACGCAGTGTTAGGCGCGGCTTTCGTGAAGGCCTTCCAGCCGACATAGCCGACTCCTGCGAGCAGTATGACGACACCGAAAACGATAATTCCTTCAACGAGTGAGAAGCCGTTCAGGCGAGAAGATTTACTCATTGCCGCCCTCCGCTGCCTGTACCTTTGCGACAAACGCCTGCCGGACAACTTTAATTAACTGCTGGACACTTGCGCGGTATTCATTAAGCGCCGTCCGTTTTGCTTCGTGTGCAGAGCGAATAGTGTCTGAAGGCTTCGCACCGTCTACCTCGCTACAACTAAAGTCCTCGTTTTCAACCACTTCGAGTGCGGCAACAGCTGCGGCCTGCTTTTCGTCGACCGTCTGAAGAACAGCATCGTATTCGGTACTAGAAAGTTGCTGCTTCTCGTAGAACGCTTTGACTCCATTCTCGATACCTTGGATCTTTGCAAGGCGCGCCTTACCTATAGCAACGCTTTTATCAAGCAGTGAATTAATCGCGGCTTCTCGGTTTTGGCACTGTGCCAAACGGCGGCCTTCGAGTTTTTCCTGCCGATCTTCTTGCTTTTGCTTCAGCTTGTCTTCGAGTTCAGTCTTTCGGGCTTCGATTCGGTCCCGCAGTGACGTAAGCGATTCTTTCGTGTCATCGGTTGTTCTTGTCACCGTGTTTTCGACGGTCTTAACCAGACCGCCATTGTCGTCGTTTTGCTCGGTCGTATCTTCATGCGCGTAAGCTGGCGCCGCGACTGCGACCACCACAACGGCCGTAAGAGCCGGGATGATAAGCGTGCGTTTCATTCTTTTTCTCCGTTTACCATATGTGCCACACATTATACTACTTACGTTTACAAACACAAATTATGCCCGATATCGCTACCGGGCATAGATTTGTCAGAATAGAGGCTACTTCGAGCTGCGCTTTTCGATGATCTCGGCAGCGACGTTCGGTGGTACTTCTTCGTACTGCGCAAGTTCCATGGTGCTGGCGGCACGGCCTTGGCTCATTGAACGGATATCACCGGTGTAGCCAAACATGCTAGCAAGCGGAACGAAGGCTTTGATCAACTTCGCGCCGCCCATCAAGTCTTCCATGGCATCAATACGACCACGACGAGAGTTAAGGTCGCCGATAATGTCGCCCATGAAATCTTCAGGGGTGGTAACCTCGACACGCATAACCGGCTCAAGTAGTACTGGTTTTGCCTGCTTAATACCTTCGCGTGCGGCGATCGCACCAGCCAGGCTGAAGGCGAGTTCGCTGGAGTCAACATCGTGGTAGCTACCATCGTACAGAGTTGCTTTGACGTCGACGACAGGATAGCCGGCGATAACACCACCGTTTAGTGTTTCAAGGATACCCTTTTGTACTGGCATGCGGTATTCCTGAGGAACAACACCACCTTTGATTTCGTCGATGAACTCGAAGCCCTTACCAGATTCATTCGGTTCAAAGCGAACCCAAACGTCACCGTACTGACCACGTCCACCAGATTGCTTAGCGTGCTTACCTTGGACCTCAGCAGTACCACGAATGGTTTCGCGGAAGGCAACTTGTGGTTCACCAACGTTCGCTTCGACATTAAATTCACGCTTCATTCGGTCAATCAGGATGTCCAGGTGAAGCTCTCCCATTCCGGACATAATGGTCTGGCCGGTTTCTTCGTCGGTGTGAACACGGAAGGTCGGGTCTTCTTCGGCAAGACGCTGCAACGCAATACCCATCTTTTCCTGGTCAGCCTTCGTCTTTGGCTCAACGGCGATAGACACAGGTGGGTCTGGGAAGACAATTGATTCGAGGGCGATCGGGTGTGCAGGGTCTGTCAGTGTGTGACCGGTAAAGGTCCCCTTAAGGCCAACCACGGCGGCAATATCCCCGGCACTCACAGAGTCAATTTCTTCACGCTTGTCGGCGTGCATACGAACGATACGACCAACGCGTTCCTTTTCACCAGTCGTGGTGTTAAGGACGTAACTACCAGCCGTTAGCTTACCAGAGTACACGCGTACGAAAATCAGCTTACCGACAAATGGGTCGGTTGCAAGCTTAAATGCGAGCGCTGCCATTGGCTCTTTTTCGTCTGGTTTACGAGATACTTCATCGCCAGTCTTAGGGTTCGTACCCCAAATCGCATCAACGTCGAGTGGGCTTGGCAAGTAATCTGTCATGATGTCGAGCAGCTTTTCGACAATCACCCCACGGCCGTCACCGCCTGAAACCAAGTAGAAATCACCGGCAAGCACACGCTTACGAAGACCACGCTTCAACTCTTCGGTGGTAATCGCGTCAACACCGCCTTCGAAGAACTTGTCCATCAGTTCGTCTTCGGCTTCAACGGCAGCTTCAACCAGAAGCGCGCGAGCGTTTGTTGCCTTTTCGAGCATATCTGCAGGAATCTCACCTTCGACAAGTGCCTTATCGGTGTAGTCGGTGTAGGTGTAAGCCTTCATCTCAACCAGGTCAACAAGACCGTTGATATCTTTTTCAAAACCGATTGGGAGGTGTACAGGAAGTGCATTCTTTGAAAGACGTGTGTGAATGCTTTGGAGAGATTTGTAGAAGTCGCCACCGGTTTGGTTGATCTTGTTAATGAAGCAAATACGAGGAACGCCGTATTTGTTTGCCTGGCGCCAGACGGTTTCTGACTGAGCTTCAACACCCATTTTGCCATCGAATACTGTTACCGCGCCGTCAAGCACACGAAGTGAACGTTCGACCTCAGCGGTAAAGTCGATGTGACCCGGGGTGTCGATGATGTTAATCTTGTGACCCTTCCAGAAGCAAGTAACGGCAGCCGAGGTAATGGTGATGCCACGTTCTTTTTCTTGTGCCATCCAGTCGGTGGTTGCACCGTCGCCGTCGCCACGAACCTCACCGATTTTATGGTTAATGCCGGTTCGGTACAAAATACCTTCAGTCGTAGTAGTCTTTCCGGCGTCAATGTGAGCAATAATACCGATGTTTCGGTAGTCTTTTAGTGGGACATCAGCTGTCGTGGCCATAATGGTTGTTAGTGCTTCCTCTCGTTGCTTACTTATTTCAGAATTTTTGCCATAAAAAATAGCGCTTTACACCAATTCTACCAGAGTACCGATGTTTTTACCAGCTAAAACATGAGCTCCGTCAATGAATCGAGTGCGATCCAGACTCGTTCGCCACCACCAGCGGTTTGCGTGGCGGTCGGTTGCACCAATGCCAATACTCTCTCCTGACCAGCTACAGTAACCCGAATGACTTCTTGTATGTCACCGGAGCATTTCAAAGAATCGGCATGCTTGCCGCCAAGCCATGATGGCCCGACCCAGGCTTCTCCGGTTAACGCGACTCTTCGCTCGATTAACTGTTCACGCAAGGCTTCAAGCCCGGTCTCGTGATTCCCTTCGATGATATCGCGAGCGGCTGAGCGTATGTTCCGAAGCAACCCGTCTTTGGCGGTAACCGTCTCAACCGGATCTTCATGCATAAAACCGCGGTCGATTGAAACAAGCCGATTCAGCAGCTTTGTACCATGCTCATGCAAAGCAGCATCCGCCAGCGCCTGCTTGCGTCGCTGTAACCGTTCTAGGTGCGGCAGGCTAAAGTCCGCACTGCCATCGAGGTTGACGGAAGCGGCAGAAACAACCATAGCGCGAACGTAGACGAATTCATCGGCGACAGCGACAGGTTGTGCGACTTGGTTCACTATCAGGCGCATCTGGGGTGCCACCAGCCAGAATGGCCCTTCGTTGTCTTCGAATGACGCCGCAGCTGCAAACATGCCGTCAAAATACCCTAAGTAGCCGTATCCTTCGGTGTCGGCTTTCGGCGTTACGATAGGATCCTCCATATCGATGTCTAGATGAAACTTCCCCGGAGCCGTCGTCAGGTCGGCTGCCGCCTTACGCGCGCCGCCAGCCACTTGCAGCAGGTCTGTCTGCTTCAGGTTGAGTTGCAGGAACTCTTCTGCCAGCTGCTGGCTCAAACGGGCACTTTCTGCGAGCGCCTCCTTCGGATCACGGTAACGGACCGTCCGGGCTGCCTTAACCCGTTTGATGGCATCTTTTATGAGTGCCTGGTACTGCTCAAGACGCTGCTCTTCCAAGATTTGTCGATGGACGTATTCTGTTGCTGGTTTGACGAATTCGACCCTATCGTCCTCTTCTGTATGCTCACTTGCAAAAGCTTCTTCCGCTTCCTGCTGCGAATCCGTCACTAAATCCCATAGGCTCGATACCGGACGGGTGGAACGCATATCGCGAATCGAATTCACTGGTAACATTATCTTGCTTGCTACACCTTCGTCGATATACCGTGAAGTAGGTTCGTCGAATACCAGTCCAAACTCGAAGCGAATCCTGCCGTCCTTGCCGTCAAAAAACCGCGAACCAATAGCGTCAAGGCGTAGGTTCCGCGTAACCGCTTGATCTGCCGTGAAGTTCTTCACGTTGCCCACCTCACCATTCCCTTGCTGGATAGGCATCATAAGCCCATCGCCCTGCAGGGTGACCTGGTATGGGTTGTCCTGGTCGAAGTCAGTATTATTGCGCAGATACTTAAGAAGCCAGTCCCTGAGCTCTGGGGAATCTATACAGTCGGCCTCGGCGCGGCGTGTTATATGGCGAAGCGCCGCGAGTGTCTTCATTGGATCGTCGCCAGCCCCTTCAAGGTGCGTGTCGATAAACCGCAGTAACTTCGGCCAGCGATAATGCAGCCGGCTTTCAATAGCGTCGTAGGTTGGTTCGTCATATTCTGCGCGTAGGATGTCTTCAGGCAACGCATAGAACATTGGGTAATCCGAATCTGATTCTTCGGTACTGAAGCCGTATCCTAGATTAATCGGGAACGACAGACTGCCGTCCTCTTGCTGTATGGGTGGCGAGTTAGCAAGACCGTCGACGATACCAAGTGACACAAGTTCGACCCCATCGACGACAAAATAAGTTCCGCGGGCGTCCCTATGAGGACCGTCCCACGACTCATCAACCAGCTCAACAATTCCCGTATCGAACATATAGACCCGGCCAGTCAGCCTAGCTGTCTGATCAAGGTTCTCCCATTCGTCATTTAACTGAGCGATTATGCCATTATAGCTCGGTGACTGCCGACCGCCCCAGTCATTAAGCTGCCCCGTAACATAGCCGAGTTTAGTGTTGAAGGCGTCCAGACCGCGATCGAAGTTTTCAAACTCCGCACTAATACCGTAAAAAACTTCTGTTTCTTTTTGCGACAGTTCTCCGGCCATTTGACAGCTTCCTCACGTCCTTCAGTTTTGGCTAGTATACCACTTAATTTCTGAATGCCTAGTTCTTTTCACATGCTATACTGCCGGTAATGTCTACAACAAAATCAACCGCCCTCTACTGTTTTTCACCACCGGTGATGTTGGCCACGTTTGCTATTGAGATACTGTTCGCCGCGTATGTCGTGTGGCGGTATGCTTTTACACCTATTACTCGACTTATTGTCGCTTTGCTCGTGCTGCTTGCCACATTCCAGGGTACCGAGTTTTTGCTTTGCGGTGGTCTAGCCGTAAGCGGTGGTACCTGGTCTCGCGTCGGCTACGCAGCCATTACATTATTACCACCGCTTGGTATTCACTTGGCGTATTTGCTGGCCAATAAAAAACCAGGACCCGTCGTCGCATTCGCATACCTTACCTGCGCTGTGTTCTTTGGCTACTTTGTGTTCGTCACCCAAGCTATCTCAGGGCATACCTGTTACGCCAACTACGTGACATTCGATACGGCAGATGGCTCGACACTTCCATACACCCTGTACTACTACGGCTGGCTGTTCGTAGGTACGTTCCTGACATTCAAATGGGCACCGACACTGGACAAACACCGTAAGGTAGCATTGTACTCGCTGATGGCGGGCTACTTAGCGCTACTGATTCCTACGACGACCGTCACGATCCTATGGAACGAATCCATGGCTGGCATTCCAAGTATCATGTGCGGCTTCGCCATCATTCTAGCAGGGCTATTAACCCTGAAAGTTGCACCGGAAAGTATTAAGCTAAAGCACCCTAACCGCAAACTGCACTTTAAGCTGCCGCTCTAGCTCGCCGTCGATTTCCGTACACTAAAGGCATAAGATTAAGTGCCTTTTGCCCGGCAATCCGTCCAAGGTGACGCGCGACCACTTCAGGGGATCGGTCAACAAGGTCGTGGTCAATGAATTCATTGCCATGTACTACCTCCGCTTTGCTATTTTCAAAGTACCCTTCAAAGTTCAACATGATTTGCTGCAAGATCTCGTCATCCAATAGAACCCTACCTGTCTCGGGCGAAACTGGTACGCCCGCAATCTTACCTGGTTTTTTGCGGGCAGTAACTGCTCCGCGTGCTGATTCAAATAAGGCACTAGCTATCTCGTAATCTCGTACCCGGGCCTCCATGATCGAAAAATCAGGAATAGGCGGCGGCGCAATGACAGCGTGCAAGAAGTCATGCAGCTGCCGTGGTAGATACCCTTTATGGAAGGATATGCTGTCTCGATAATCGCGTGGTACCGAACTGCCATTAAAATGTCGAGGATGGTACCAGTCCCGTTCCCATACAAAATGATGAATGTCCGGTTCTGGCTCAGATCGCGGCCAGATATAGTCATCATCAACTAAGCTTAACGCAAGTTCCACAGTCTTGAAGATGTCAACAACACCTCGGTCATCTATTGGCGCTTCTAGACGGTGAGTGTCATCAACGCGGCGGAGCTCAGGATCATACCACTCAAGTATCGGGGCCTGTTGTACGGACGGCAAGTGGGGCGGGTGCTCAAATCGCAGCGGCCCCACGCGTACCATTCTTCAGTCCCCCAGCCCGTTTCGTGTTTGTTTTGCCCTCATTTGCTTTGGTTATAGCACGAGCAAAATGGGTACGTCAACGTTTTCGGGTTTTTTGATAATAGCTAAGTTGTTTCAGTGCGAAATCGCGAATAGAATCGCGCTCTCCCGGCAGACCTTCGGCGTATTGTTCGCGTCGAATAATATCCATATCGTCCGTCTTTCCTATTGGTACCCGACAGACATTCACGAAATACCCGCTCATAAGATGGATTGGCTCAATCTGGTAGTCGTCGTTTAAAAAACGAACAGCCGCCCCGATGAATTCTTCTTCAGTGGGGCGGCCTGGTTGTCGTTCGGGCATGTATTAGCCTCGGGCAAAGTGGGCGAAGGCTCGGTTGGCTTCGGCCATCTTGTGAGTGTCTTCCTTCTTTTTGAAGGCTGCACCAGCTTCGTTGTAGGCGTCAACGATTTCAGCGGCGAGGCGCTGTTCGTATGGCATACCGCTACGAGCGCGGGCAGATTGTACGAGCCAGCTGAACGCGTAGTGCAGTTGGCGGTGTCCCTGGACTGGGAACGGAATCTGGTAGTTCGCACCACCGACACGGCGGCTTTTGACTTCGAAGTTCGGGCTGACATTCTTGAGTGCCTTTTCAAAGACTTCAAGCGGGTCTTCGCTGTCGACTTTCTTGGCAGCACGTTCAAGCGCGTTGTAGACGGCACGTTCGGCAACAAGCTTCTTGCCGTCAAGCATGCTCTTGTTGATCAGACGCTGCACCATGACGCTCTGGTATTTGCGGTCAGGCTTGAGTTCGCGCTGTAGTTTCTTGGTAACTTTACGAGGCATTACTTTTGCTCCTTCTTGGTACCATACTTCGAGCGGCCTTGCTGGCGTTTTTGAACGCCCTGAAGGTCTAGCGCGCCACGGACGATGTGGTAACGGACACCTGGAAGGTCAGGTACACGTCCACCACGGACCAGCACGACGGCGTGTTCCTGTAAATTGTGACCTTCGCCACCGATGTATGCCCAGACCTCCTGCTTGTTGGTCAGGCGAACACGGGCAACCTTACGAAGAGCCGAGTTCGGCTTTTTCGGGGTCTTAGTGGTGACCTTGATACAAACACCGCGCATCAGCGGGGCTTCCTGCTTGTAGTAACGCGTCTTAAGCGCGTTATGAATGGTGCCAAGCGCAGGTGACTTCGACTTCTTGGTCGCGGTCTTGCGTGGCTTTCGAACCAATTGGTTGATTGTTGGCATGTTAAATGCAAACTCCCATTTAATACTAATTAATCTTACGATCTGGGAACCTTCAGCATTGTTCCAAACCGTCTTTGTCTTTCACGGGCTCTTGCTAAAGGAGCTAACGAGAAAGATGAAACTCTTATGAATTACTCTAACAGATTCAGGCAGAGATGTCCATATCGTCTGACGGATGTATGTACCGGGCTGCCGCGATGGCGTCTTCTAGTGCGGAACGTGCCCGTTCGTCCGACGAGTCTGGCAGCGGAATACCGGATATATCCAGATGTTCCGTGTGCGCGTCGTAATCAACACTCACCCCGACGACACCACTGGCGTGACGCCCAAAGTGCTTGATGATGAGCTCAAGCTGCGGGAACGTAACGTGTTCACTTTGAACTGAAACTCGTCGTTCGCCGAAATCGCGTGTATCATTAGCCATAATAGTTTATTATACCACTTATGACTAAATAAAGCAATACAGCGCCCGAGTGAGCGCTGTATTGCGATTGACTCGTACCGATGTTAGGCGGCGAGTTCGGCGTCTTCGACGACCGCTTCGTAGTCTTCTTGCTCGTACGTCTCGACGCCAGTTCCGACAGGAATCTTGCGTCCGATGATGACGTTCTCTTTCAGACCGTTCAAGTGGTCGGCGCGACCGGATGTCGCGGCGTTGATGAGCACGCGGGTCGTGTCTTGGAACGATGCGGCAGAAAGCCAGCTGTCGCTCCAGATACTGACCTTGGTGATACCAAGCAGCAACTGGGTGTAGGCGACCAGGTTCTTACCTTCAGCGGCCAATACTTCGTTGGCTTCAACGACAGCCGCCTTAGAGACGATGTCACCGGTAACGAAGCTAGAGTCGCCCGGGTCTTCGACCTGCACACGAGAGAACATCTGCCGAACGATGATCTCAAGGTGTTTGTCAGCAACATCCTGTCCCTGTGCGGCGTAAATACGCAGCACTTCGTTGATGATGTATCGCTGGGTGGCTTCGGTGCCCTTCAGCATCATCAGCTGGTGCAGGTTCAGCGAACCGATCGTCAGGCGGTCACCGGCCTCAACCGTGTCACCTGCCTTAACGACGAGCTGGGTGGTGCCAGGAATCTCGTAGCGGACTGGGGCTGAAGCGTTTGCGGCAATCACTAGCGTGTCTTCGGCGATTTCAACGACGCCATCAAACGGAGCGACGAGTGGCTTAGCTTCGCCTTCGGTGGTAGCAAGTACGTCACCAACCTTAACGTTAGAACCTGCCTTAACGTTGACCGTGCGGCCTTCGAGCGGCAAGCGTTCGACGTGTCCGGCTTCTGGAGTGACCTGAACCACATAGTGGCTGCCGTCTTCCCAGACGTCGACCAGGCCGGTAACTTCTGTTACGTACGCCTGACCCTTCGGGCTGCGGGCTTCGAACAGTTCTTCGACACGTGGCAGACCCTGGGTAATGTCCCCACCAGCCACACCAGAGGCGTGGAAGGTACGGAGCGTTAGCTGGGTACCAGGCTCACCGACCGACTGGGCAGCGATGACACCGACAGGCTGGCTTTTTGCGACCAGCGCACCAGTAGCCATGTCGATACCGTAACTCTTCTGCGGAATACCACGAAGGTTCTTGGTTGAAAGCACGCTCATGATTTTGACTGATTCAACCGAACTGTCGTTTTCGATTTCGTTCGCGATAGCACGAGTGATCAGCTCACCCTTCTTGACGTGACCAGCGACATCTTCGGCAGCATAGCGTCCGTACAGACGGTTGCTGAAATCAATCATGGTCTGTTCGCTTTCGCTGCGGAGAATGGCAAATCCATCGTCATCACCAGCTTCGTCCTCAACGGTGAAGACGTCTTGTGAAACGTCGACCAGACGACGAGTCAGATAACCCGAGTCGGCGGTCTTAAGAGCGGTGTCAATCAGACCCTTACGGGCACCACGGGTAGCGATGAAGGCTTCCAGGCTAGAAAGACCTTGGCGGAATGAGCTTCGGATAGGCAGCTCAATTTCGCGGTTAGTCGCGTCAACCTGAATACCAATCATGGCGCTGGCCAGCTTGACGTTACTAATATCACCACGAGCACCAGAGTTGACCATAACGGAAATACTGGTGTCCATGCCGGCAAGCTTGCTCTTTAGGAAGTCGGTGACTTGGTTGTCGACCGAGCGCCATGCAGCAACGGTAAGGTTGTAGCGTTCTTCATCGGTAATCAAACCTTGGTCGTACTGTTCAGAAATCAAGGTAGTCTTGGCGTCACCTTCGGCAACGAATTCAGAGATTTCGTCGAAGTGGACATAGTCATCCTTACCAGTCGAAACGGCAGCAACGGTAGCGAAGCGGAAAGCCAGGCCTTTCATGCGGTCGGCAGTCTTTGCGGTTTCTTCAGCCCCGTAGGTGTCGAAGATTTTCGCAAGGACTTTCTTCAGCTGTTTCTTGCTTTGGACATTGTTGTCGTACGGGAAGTCAGCGGGCAGAATTTCGTTGAAGAATACGCGGCCCAGCGTTGTTTCGCGGATTTCACCCTTGGCGAAAATACGAATTGGGCTTTGCAGCTGTAGCTTCTTGTCGTCGTAGGCCATTTCGGCTTCGTAGACAGAGCTGTAGGCTTTGACTTCTTTCGTCTGCGCGCCTGGTTTTTCGTACGTCAGGTAGTAGTTACCAAGCACGACGTCCTGGCCAATGTTGAGTACCGGCGCACCATCGGCTGGCTTCAGCAGGTTGTTGGTTGCAGACATCAGCTCGCGGGCTTCGCGCTGTGCGTCGTCTGAAAGCGGCAAGTGGACAGCCATCTGGTCACCGTCGTAGTCGGCGTTGAAACCGTTAGCAACGAGTGGGTGAAGCTGAATCGCTTTACCTTCAACTAGTTTCGGCATGAATGCCTGGATTGACAGACGGTGAAGCGACGGAGCACGGTTCAACAGAACGTACTTGCCTTCGATAACTGCGTCGAGCGCGTCCCATACCAATGCGTCGCCGGCTTCAATCAGACGGGTAGCACTGCGAATGTTATGTGCGTGCTCACCACGGATAAGCCAGCTAATGACGAATGGCTTGAACAGTTCGAGCGCCATTTGCTTAGGCAGACCACACTGGTTGATCTTTAGCTTTGGACCGACCACGATGACCGAACGGCCAGAGTAGTCGACACGCTTACCGAGCAGGTTCTGGCGGAACCGACCCTGCTTACCCTTCAGCATGTCGCTGATAGACTTCAGGCGGCGGCGTCCACCGGTCGCGTTAACAGCACGTCCACCACGGGCAGCTGAGTTGTCGACCAATGCATCAACGGCTTCTTGCAGCATACGCATTTCGTTGCGGCGAATGACTTCTGGCGCGTTCAGGTCGACCAGCTTTTTCAGACGGTTGTTACGGTTGATAACACGACGGTACAGGTCGTTTAGGTCGCTCGTAGCAAAACGGCCTCCGGTCAGCTGGACCATCGGACGAAGGTCCGGTGGAATCACAGGAAGGACGGTCAGGCAGAGGCTTGACGGCTTAATGCCGGCAGCTTGCATGCCTTCAAGCACCTTCAGACGCTTGAGTAGTTTCTTTTCGCGTTGACCCTTGGCAGTTTCGACTTCTGCGGTCAGTTCAGCAATGAGCGTTGGCAGGTCGATTTCGTCAAGCATTGCTTTAAGAGCGGTACCACCCATGCCAACACCAACGAGTTCTTCGTACTCTTCTGGCAGGTTGCGGTAGTCGGTTTCAGAAATCAGTGCACCCTTTTGCAGGCTGTCGAGCTGGGTTTTCTTAGCCAGGTAGCGCTCTTCGAGTTCTTCACTCTCGCGGGTCTGTGCTTCGGCGAGTGCTTTAACATCAGCACCTTCAGCTTCAGCTTCTTTTTCGTAGCGCATCTTGATAGCGGCTCGGCCGGCTTCGGTCTCGGCTTCAAGGTCAGCTAGCATTTGGTCTCGCTTAGCTTCGTCAACTTTTAGAATGACGTAGGTTGCGAAGTACGCAATGCGTTCTAGGTTACGGACCGTCAGGCCGAGCAGTAGGCTCATAGCTGACGGCGTACCGCGCATGAACCAGATATGGGCGACAGGAGCGGCCAGGCTAATGTGACCCATGCGTTCACGACGGACGATAGCCTTGGTAACCAGCTCGCCGTTCTTGTCAACAGCGGCTTCGCGTGAGCGAACACCCTTTAGCTTGCTGTCGTGCGGGTTGATGTCTTTGACCGGTCCGAAGATCCGTTCACAGAACAATCCGTCACGCTCAGGCTTTTGGGTACGGTAGTTGATAGTTTCCGGCTTGGTGACTTCACCGTGACTCCATTTCAGGATGTCTTCCGGGCTAGCGACGGCTAGGCGGACGGCGTCAAAGTCAGCGATACCGGTGGTGGCGACGACACGTGACATTACGCTACCTCCTTTTCGTCTTCTTCATTTGCAAATTCTTCAGCAGTTTCCACGCTCAGACCATCTTCTTCGAGGTCGATTTCGTCGGCTTCGTCGAATACAGTTTCTTCATCGTCAGATGGCAGAACAGGGTCGGCAGGAACGGTTTTATCGTCCGGACCAGCTTCGGCGATAACTTCTTCGGCGTCAATAACATCCGATTCATCGAGCAGGTCGACACGAAGGCCAAGTCCCTGCAGCTCTTTCACGAGCACGTTAAAGCTTTCTGGCAGCTTCGGACCGACGATTTGTTCATCTTTGATGATGGATTCGTAGGCCTTAGCACGACCGTAGACGTCGTCAGACTTGATGGTAAGCATTTCCTGAAGCGTCGTGGCAGCACCATATGCTTCAAGTGCCCACACCTCCATTTCACCAAACCGCTGACCACCGTTCTGCGCCTTACCACCAAGTGGCTGCTGGGTGACCATTGTGTATGGTCCGATTGAGCGGGCGTGGATCTTGTCTGAAACCATGTGGTGCAGCTTAATGATATGCATGACACCAACAGTAGTGCGTTCTTCAAAGGCTTCACCGGTACGGCCGTCATACAGCTGGCTCTTGCCGTCTGGGGCGTAGCCGGCTTTTTCAAGTTCCTTAGAAATGACTTCGTTCGGCACACCGTTAAATGGTGGCGTTGCTACCTTGTAGCCAAGGGCGCGAGCAGCCATACCTAGGTGAGTTTCGAACAGCTGTCCGATGTTCATACGGCTCGGGACACCAAGCGGGTTCAATACAACATCGACTGGAGTTCCGTCTTCAAGGAATGGCATGTCTTCGACTGGCAGAATGCGGGCGACGACACCCTTGTTACCGTGACGTCCAGCCAGCTTGTCACCGACCGAGATCTTTCGGAGCTGGGCGACGAAGATCTGAATCTGCATCAGCACACCGGCTTTAAGCTCGTGACCGTTTTCGCGGCTGAAGATCTTAACACCGACAACTTTACCACCACCTGCATTGTTCATACGCTGTGAGGTATCACGGACATCCTTGGCTTTTTCACCGAAGATGGCACGTAGCAGTCGTTCTTCAGAACTGAGTTCCTGCTCACCCTTTGGCGTAATTTTACCGACAAGTACATCTCCGGCACGGACTTCAGAACCAATCTGTACAATACCGTTTTCGTCCAGGTGACGCAGTGATTCTTCACTGACGTTTGGAATGTCGCGAGTAACGATTTCAGGACCAAGCTTGGTTTCGCGGACTTCAACGTTGTAGTCTTTGATGTTAATACTGGTCAGGCTGTCGTCTTGAACTAACTTGTTGCTAAGAACGATAGCGTCGTCCATGTTGTACCCACCCCATGGCATGAAGGCCACGGTAAGGTCACGGCCAAGAGCCAGTTCGCCGTCGGCGACAGACGCACCTTCGATCAGAATGTCACCAGCTTTGACCTTTTGGCCACGAGTGACACGGACTTTCTGGTTAATTGAGCGGTCGTCGTTGCTTTTCGCAAAGTGAATGGGTTCGTAAATCTTGACGCCGTCCTTGTACTTGACATGGACTTCGTCACCGTCGGCACGAACGACTTCACCAGCACCTTCGGCTAGAATCAGCTGGCTGGTGTTCTTGGCAATTTCGCCTTCGACACCAGTACCGACTACAGGTGATTGTGGCGTTAGTAGTGGCACTGCTTGCTTCTGCATGTTCGAGCCGGTCAATGATCGGTCGATACGGTTCTTTTCAATGAATGGAACCAGGCTGGCGGTTGAACCAAGGATCTGCTTGTTCGCGGCATCCATGTAGGTGACCTCGCTGGCGTCGACCTGCTCTGGGAGCAGACCGTTACGGGCACTGACGCGTTCTGCGACGAACTTACCGTTCGCGTCAAGTTCAGCACCAGCGTCGGCAATGACTTCGGTAACTTCCTGCGAAGCGTCGAGGTAGACAACTTCGTCAGTAACTTTGCCGTTCTTAACCTTAAGGTATGGCGTTTCAATGAATCCGTATTCGTTAACACGGGCGTAGGCTGCAAGGTTCAACACCAAGCCGATGTTGGCACCTTCCGGCGTTTCAACCGAACAAAGTCGGCCATAGTGAGTTGGGTGGGCGTCACGGACGTCGAATCCGGCGCGTTCACGAGAAAGACCACCAGGGCCCATTGAGCTGAGGCGTCGTTTGTGTGATAGCTCTGACAGTGGGTTTACTTCGTCCATCAGCTGAGAAAGCTGTGAACTTGCAAAGAACTCACGGACAGCAGCAACAACCGGGCGGGCGTTGATGAGCTGTGATGGCGTGACCGTTTCAAGGTCGCTCATAGACATACGGTCCATGGCGTTACGCTGCATGCGCAGCATACCAACGCGGAATTGGCGGGCGACAAGTTCACCAACCAGTTTAACGCGGCGGTTTGACAGCGCGTCAATGTCGTCGGCATCTTCTTGGCTGTTGTTCAAGCGGATGATTTCGCTGACGATAGCAACCAAGTCGCTCATTTGGAACACGCGGTTCTTGGTGGTGTTCGCAACGTCCAGCTTAAGGCGTTGGTTCAGTTTGTAGCGACCAACGCGAGAATAGTCAAAGCGCTTGAAGTCAAAGAACATGCGTTCGATCATTTGGCGGGCGTTGTCGACAGTTGCTAGGTCGCCTGGGCGGAGGCGGCGGTACACTTCGATCAAGGCTTCGTTCGAACCGCGGGCAGCGTCTTTTTCAAGGGTTGCGTCGATGTACTTCGTGTCCCCAGTGTCGACATCGGCAAAGAGTGCTTTGATTTCAGACGTTTTAGAGTGACCAAGGGCGCGAAGCAGCGTTGTGACAGGCAGCTTACGGCGACGGTCGATCTTCACGTAAATGACACCGTTGGTCGCGGTTTCAAATTCTAACCATGCACCACGGCCAGGAATCAGCTTGGCGCCGTAGTAGTTGCGGCCAGTGGCGTTTTCGGCGGTAAAGAAGATACCTGCCGAGCGGATTAGCTGCGAAACGACGACACGTTCAGTACCGTTAATAATGAACGTACCGCGGTCGGTCATCCATGGATAGTCACCCAGGTAAATTTCCTGCTCTTTGACTTCACCGGTGACTTTGTTAGTTAGTTCGACCATCGCGTGCAGCGGTGCGTCAAAGGTGACGTTATTTTCTTTGGCAAAGCTTTCTGAATTCTTTGGATCTTGGAATTCGTACTTACCGAAGCGTAGTTCCAGCTTTTGGCCGGTGTAATCTTCGATTGGGTTAAGCTCCGCGAAAATTTCTGACAGACCGGTCTCGACGAATTCTCGCCATGAGTCCTTTTGGTGCGCCATCAGGTTCGGGAGCGGGAGTGCGGTGTCATCTTTGGTAAAGAAAACACGCTGGTTGGTGGTAGCAGGCTTGGTTGCCACGACTATACTCTCCTCGCAGGATTTAGGTTGGTTGATTGGTGGGTGGTATGAGTTTCTAAACAACTGTTAACACGCAAAAAACGCCCCGCCCAGGCGTGCGTATCAAAAACAGCAGCTTATGCAACCTTCATTAGGCTCCATTATGAACAGGAGCAACTCTTGTGTCAATATTTTCGAGCGACTTTTTCGCGCGATTGCACAGGGATTACGACTAGGCTTGCGTAACAGTCTTATCGGCCAAACCGTATTCGACGGCTTCGTCGGCACTCAGCCAAAAGTCGCGTTCAACGTCTTTCTCGATTTTCGAGAGCTTCTGACCAGTATTCTTGGCGAGGATTTCATTCAGGCGCTTTTTTAGGGCTATCCCTTCACGGAGGGTGATTTCTTGGTCGCTGATCTTACCCTGAGTGCCGCTGGATGGCTGATGAATCATGACACGCGAATTGGGTAGTACGAATCGCTTACCTTTGGTGCCACTTGAAAGAAGGAATGCACCCATGCTAGCCTGCAGGCCGATTCCATAGGTCGCAACGTCGGGTTTAATGAACTGCATGGTGTCATAGATTGCCAGGCCATCGTAGACACTACCGCCAGGGCTGTTGATATACAGACTGATTTCTTTTTTGGGGTCTTCATATGCAAGGTGCAGGAGCTGTGCGACTACCAAATTAGCCGTATGTTCATTGACTTCTTCGCCTAAAAAAATGATTCGTTCTTTTAGTAGACGCGAATAAATATCGAAAGCCCGTTCCCCCAAAGGTGAACTTTCGATGACCGTAGGGACAAGATAGTTCGATGGTTTCATAATCTCAGTATATACAAAAATTAGCACTCAGGCAATATGAGTGCTAATTTATAGTTCGGTGTTACGTGCTCCCGGTAGAGAACTCGTAACGGTAAGGGATGTTCCTAGTTGCGGTAGTCGTCGCTGTCCTGTGTCATTCCCCACGCAAGGAATCCGATGGCGGCAAGAAAGACGGTACCTGCGCCCGCGGCGAACCAAACGGCAGCTTTTTTCATGGCATACTCCAATCTTCTACCGGGAGCATGCGAGCAACTTTACAATACTCAGGCGTTTAGTTCAACTAAACGGTCGACGGTTTTTTCCGTCAGTAGACGGTTCGCGATGTCGCGCTGGGCTTCAGGCTCGTCGAACCTTTTGACCATTTCAGGATTGTTTGCGTACTGCTGTTTGTACAGATTGATGTGCTCCGCGAGTTCGTCAGCAGTGGCTTCAACCTTTTCGACTTTGGAAAGCTCAGCTAACACCAGACCAGCTTTTACTCGCTTCTCAGCCGCGGGGACGACTTCTTTGTCGTGCCAGTCTTGGCGGTCCTTGAATCCTTTGTTCGCTATGTACTGTTCAATCGTCAGACCCTGATACATCAGGTTTTGTGTCATATCCTGTTCGATACTTCGGGCTTGGTCGTCCAAAAGGACCTGCGGCACAGGAATATCGGATACTTCGATCAGCTTGCCGACTAGCTCATCTTTCAGCTTGTCATTAGCCTCACGTTCCTTTTGAGCCTTCAGTTCATTTTTTATATCGTCTTTTAATTCTTTCAGCGTCTTCAGCCGGTTGTCAGCCTTCTTGGCGAACTTGTCGTCGAGTTCAGGCAGCTGCAGTTCGTGAACCTTCTTCAGGGTAGTCGTGAATACGACGTCAGCGCCGGCCAAGTCGGCTACGTGATATGTTTCAGGAAATTTGAGCTTAAGGTCGAACGTGTCGCCGATGTCCTTGCCTACGATACCTTCTTCAAACCCAGGAATGAAGGAGTTTGAGCCAAGCTTCAAGTCGTAGTCTTTAGCCGTCCCGCCGTCAAACGCGATGTCGTCTTTTTTACCGACAAAGTCGATCGTCACTTCGTCACCATCCTTGGCTTTTCGCGTCACTTCCTTCTTTTCGCTCATACCTTCACGCATTCGGTTCAGAATGTCATTGACATCGGCTTCGGTCACCTTGACCGCTTCCGGTTTGACACCGAGTTTCTTGTAGTTACCGAGCTTGATTTGCGGAAGTACTTCCGACTCAGCGGTAAATTCCATTTCCTGACCTGGGACGAATTTTTTCAGTTCGACCTGGGGGCGTTCCAATGCCTGAATGTCTTCAGCTAAGAACGCCTCAGCGACTGCCTTAGACAGCGCATCATCGGCTGTCTGTTGTGCTAACAGGTTCGGGTCGATATGTTTCGCCGCTACGCTGGCGGGAACCTTGCCTTTTCGAAAGCCCGGAACCTTTACGTCGTGTGCGAGTTTTGTCAGTGCCACCTGTTCGGCGGCATCGAGTTCCTCTTTGCCGAGCGTGATGGTCAATTTGACCTTGGTTGGTGATACATGTTTAACAAGAGTCTTCATACAAAGACCAACTATAACAGATATGAGCTACTCGAACAACTCGTCAACGTCGGCCGAATGTTTGTGCCGGCGGTCTTTTATACGCGTGACTAGGCGCTCGAAACTAAGCGCTTCTTCGTCGCCCGTATGTGTATCCTTTAGGTTATATGTCTCGTTTTTCAGTTCTTCTTCGCCAACAAATAGCACGTATGGTATCTGCTTTTTAACAGCAGTCTTGATTTGACGGTCAATCTTGCGGCCGGTGATATCGAGCTCGGTGTTGACGCCTTCGTCGCGTAGACGAGCAGCCAATTTGCTTGCACCCTGCAGAGCTTCACCCAGCACCGCGACATATACTTCTGTTGTTGATGTGAACTCTGGCATAAGCCCGTGCGAGCCAAGGAATAGCTCGGTCATTGAAAGCCCCGGCGCCATACCGACTGCACTAAGCGGTTCCGCGCCGAACAACCCAACTAGCCCGTCGTAACGGCCGCCCCCAAACATGGCACGGTTGTTGTCGGGGTGCGTGTCAAAGAACTCGAACACCGTGCCAGTGTAGTAGTCGAACCCACGCATAAGAGTAATGTCGAACAGAGCGTTCGTGACACCCCTGCGTTTCAAGATCGAAAACAACTCGTGCAGTTCTTCTACGGCAGGGTTTTCGGCAATTTCTTTTGGTAGGTTCTCGATTTCTTTCGCGACCAAAAGCTGTGCGATTTTTGACAGACCTTCTTTTGCCTGATCGGCACCAAAGATTTCTATCGCTTGGTCACGGAAGGCCTCGTTCGATATTTTGTTCTTCCTGTCGAACAGTTTAACCATCAGTGGTGCCTGAATTGGGTCGAGGCCAAGGTAATCGTGCATCATGGCATCGATCACTTTGCGGCTATTAATCTTGATTACGTACATGTCGGGCTTCGCGCCAAATGCTCTCATGGTTTCGAACCCAAGGCTGATGATTTCGGCGTCGGCTTCTACGCCGTCAGCACCGAACAGGTCGACATTCAACTGCCAGAACTCACGCTCACGACCTCGTTGTGGACGCTCATAGCGCATAAAGTTAGCAATACTGAACAAACGCGCCGGATACGCCAGTTCTTGTCGCTTCGCTGCCACCATTCGGCTAATACTTGGTGTCATTTCCGGGCGAATAACGACCTCGCGGTCGCCGCGGTCGGTAAACCGGTAGGTCTGCTCGCCGACTAGCTCTTGCCCGCTTTTGGCGGTATAGACTTCGAGAGGCTCTAATAGCGGCGCACCGTACTCCTCGTACCCAAATCGCTTGGCCATACGTGACCACACGCCGAATATGTAGTTTTGCCGTCGCTTGTCGGCCGGATAGTAGTCGCGGGTGCCTTTATAGGGGGTACTAGAAAGAGAGCTCATTACGCCATATTGTGCCAGTTTATAGTGTTAAGTGCAAGGATAAGCGTCAAATGCGCAGGTTGCGTTGACTCAAGCGAAGGTTTTCGACACCAAGGGGCGTTGTTGCCCGTAGAGCCGCCAGGAGTTCGTCTCTTGCCTCTACCAGCTCAGATCCCATTCTAAGATGTTGGCGGGGTATGTTTATATGCATAGGTATAGCAAGATTGTTATCAATAAGCCATGCGCTTCGTAGCGCCTGTGCCGTTAGTTTATCCACGAGAATATTGAAACGCAGCTCTATCCCAGGCCGTTCAACGATCTCGCCTTTGGCGTCGCGTTCTGGTACGACTCCCACCTCTTCGTCGACAATCGGACGAATCATTCCTCGCCTTCGCAAATTAGACTGCATGGCAGAAAGCTCTTTCGGGGTAATGGAATCGGGATTACTTGCCCTAAATTCAGGAGTAAGCGGGTCACTAAACACACGAAGATGCCTATTAGACGTCAGTACGAGGGCACGACCACCGAGTTGTCGTCGAGTATCGTCATAAAACCGCTCTAGTTTTTTGCTGAACTCCTGTCCCGGCACAGCGACAACGAAAGCCTCGCCCAGTTGACGAAATGGATGTAGCTCCACTGCTTCCGACATGGTCTTATTATGAATTCGTTTCGATGTATCGTCAATAGACGTGACGACGTGTCCACTCATACATGGCAATTGCAGCTGCTGCTCCAACATTGAGTGACCGAGTGCTGCCTAGCTGCCGAATCGCCACAACAGAGGAAGCTACTGCCTTCATATCATCGCTGACGCCTGACTTTTCAGAACCAAACACAAGCACGCATGTCGCCGACAAACTAGCCTTTTGCATATCTATTGCCCCGTCGATGTTATCAACAACGACGATTTGCCGGTTGTCGTTCAAATGTGCAACAAAATCATCAACCGTCGGATGGTATTCGACATGGAGGTATTTGTCGGTCGCCATGGCACCACGCTTATTCCATTGTCTGCGCCCAATTATGTGAACGTGACGGACTCCGAATGCGTTCGCTGTCCGCACAATTGAGCCCATATTAAAGTCCCGTTCAAGATTTTCAATCGCGATATGAAGCCCTGACCCACGACTGTCCAGGGTTTTAATAATTTCCTCCTCGGACATTCCCTTGAACTCATCGGTAACGTTGCGCGTGTCTTGCATTCCTTTAGTCTAACAAAATAAAAGAGAGACGGACTATCGCCAGCAAGCTGACTCTTCCGCTCGCTCATTCTAGTAAAAGCAAGCTTTTCCAGAATTTCGCTTCACTTTACGACCCTCCAGCGTTAGGATTTTGCTTTGGCAAAATCCCGTGAAGATTCAAATCTACACTCAGTACCAAATAAAATAACGACCAGAAGGTCGTTATTTTATTTGGTACACGAGAGAGGACTTGAACCTCCACGTCCCGAAGGACACTAGCACCTGAAGCTAGCGCGTCTACCAATTCCGCCACTCGTGCATACCTACAGGTTGTAACATGCCACGCAGCGCGTCTACGAATACTTGCGTATCACGCAGCCGCCACCCGTGCCTGTACCTAGGGAATTATACCTAAAACTTGGCCAAATAACCAGTTGCGGCAGCACCGTCATAGGTGTGACGTAATTGCTTGGCCAGTTCATGCACAGTCGTGCCGTGCTTGACACCGGGATTCAACGTGCCGTTCGGGTCAAAAATATCTTTGAGCTTTTTGAACAGCTCTTGATGCCGGTCAGATTCTAATCTTAGCCCTGCCCCCAGCCGTCCGTCACCAGACGCGCCGAATGGCGCACCGTCGTGTTTTCGAACCAGCGCGGCAACTTCTGCCGTTAGCTTGAATAGCTTTTGCTTGTCGGCAACGGCGCCCATGCGCAGTAACGGCCTAACGTACCAAAGCTCGTCCAGCGGCCGGCCGTACAGCGCTAGCGTGACGTGATGATGTTTTGCCAGTGTATCAAGTGCGTCAGCGAACACATCGAACCGGTCAAGCGGAACAAACATGCCGTCAAGCAGCGGCGGTGATGAAAAATCATCTTTTTCAGGGTTTAACAACCAGTACGTAACCGAACTGAGAGCTCGCAGATCGCTGTTTAGGTAGTCGGCGTCGCCAACAACCAACGCATCGATCGGCTTAAGGCGTGATTCAAGCTTTTTCATTTTGCGAACCCGGGCGCGTTCGTTGAAGTCGTTTATTGTTACGATAATGACTGCCGCGACTGAACCAAATTGCTCTTTGGCGTCATCGTAGAACTGGAATGTTTTCCCCGCTAGAGCCGCGGCTTCAAAGTACTTGGCATCAACGTACTCGACGGCGGCTGGGTCTATATCGTCAATAATGTCGAGCGCGTCCCTGGCTGCTCCGCGGTCGCCGAACGCAGCTACAATCATGGACGGGTTCTGATTCACAAAATCCGCTCGAAGAATCATTTCAGAAATAATGCCCAGGCTACCTTGGCTCCCGACGAACAGTGGCGTCAGGTCGAACGACCCGTTCTTTTCTTTTACCATTTCCAAGCCAACATACCCCTCGTGGTCTAGCCGTTCGTCGCTGGCAACCATTTCGTCGAGTAGGTCAGAATTATCTTCGATCAGCGCGTCGACACCCCGATAAATTTCGCCTTCAAAATTCTGCTGGCCCTTCTTTTTGTCTAGTTCACGCTTTGACAACCGTTTAGTCTGCAGCACATCGCCGTTTGCAAGAACTACCTCAAGCTGATCGACGTATTCAACGGCACCCCGCTGAGAAGCGATCGCTCCACCGAGACTTGCTTGCTGGTGATCCCAGCGCAGTTCGGGAATTGCCGTGCCGTGAAGCGACAGGGCGTTGTGAATCGCATTCACGGTCACCCCCGGCTGAAGACGGACAAGCTTTTGACCTGAGTCATATTCGAAAATGCGGTTCATGTGAGGCGTCGTTGCGATAATCATACCGCCTCCTACCGCGCCACCGGTAGTATCTGAACCAGCGCCACGAACTGTCAGAGGTAATGTGTGTCCTTTTTCGGCAAGTTGCCACGAAAACCGAGCAATTTTTCGTATGTCGCTCGTGGCACGCGGGTATGCCACCATGTCTGGTACATAACTGAAAACGCTGCCATCGGTCGCGAACGCTTCACGAACGTTTTTGTTGACGATGACTTCGCCAAGCATATGAGTATTAAGGTAGTGTGCGATCTTATTCACGTGATGTTCCCATTTGATACTTATCATAGCACAAGCGGTACGCCTGATTGCTACATCTTTAAACTACGGCTCAACTTTGCTATAGTCTAGAAAGATGCGCGAGTGGTGGAATTGGTAGACACGCATGCCTTAGGAGCATGTGCCTTCGGGCGTGAAGGTTCAAGTCCTTTCTCGCGCACCATAAAAACTACCGGCTGTAATGCCGGTATTTTTTATGATGAAAGTGAAACGCCACTCCGTCCGAAGACGAGGTGGCGTTGGTGAGGACAGCTCGCGCGATCAGGTGTCGCGCTCGCAGTCCTCGGGACGATGGCTTCGTGGCGGCTCAATCGGAGCCGTGAAGCCATGCGGCTTGTCAGGGTCGCGTACGGCCCCGATCTCGCTGAGTTCAGCGTGACGGGTGCGCGGCGCTTGAGCGATGAGAGAAGCTTTCGGCGTCTCTTCACGGTTGGCCATTTCTGGCTCCTTCCAAGTCTGGATGACACAGTTGCCATCAGTATTATTATACTGCTTATGTGTAATTCTGTCAATATATGCAATGTTCAAAAAAGACGCCTTTTCAGGCGTCTCGGCGGTAGAGAGTGAGGTTCAGGTTTCCATAACTACGATTGTCCACCACAACAACTCCGGTCTTGGAAGGAACCTCACCCTTACCTGAGTGCGATAATACCATAAGCGCGCCTGGTTTGAGAAGTCCGAACAGACGTGTAACTGTGGAAAACTGAGGGTCATGATAGGGAGGGTCCGCTAGAATGACGTCAAACAGCTCCTCGTCGGATGTTTCAAGCCAATTCGAGACCGTGGTTTTAATGACCTTCCCATCTTGGATTTTTAACAGGTCAAGATTCTTTTGAATGATTTTCGCGGCAATACGATCTTTTTCAATAAAAACAGTGTACGAAGCCCCGCGGCTCAGCGCCTCGATTCCAAGACTTCCGGAACCCGCAAAGGCGTCCAGCACACGGGCGCCTTCAAGTTCGCTCGCAATACTGTTGAACAATGCGTTTCTGGCCCGTTCGCTCATGGCGTGCGTGGACCGACGATCGGGAGCGTCGATGATCCGCCCGCCGTACAACCCAGAAATGATACGGACGTTCATTCCATCTCCTTAAGCGCGCGGTCGTAAGCCTCGATCCAGGCTAATTCAACGGCATGTATGATCGTCGGTATCAGCTCACGGGTGGTTTGCTGCGCCAGAGTGCGGGTCCAGCCATCACGCTTAAAGCGCTCGTACATACCAAGTGAGTCGATGGCGCGTATCATATCGATATAAATCGCCCGAAATCCACGTTCTTGAAGTTCTGTTAGGTCTTCCGTGTCGGCGGCGGCATTCTTGAACGCCAATGGCTTGGCCGTCGTCGCAACACCCGCCTCGAACAAAGTGTGAGTTGTCATAATTCCCTTCGCGCCCCAATAATGCCAGTTATTCCGAATGAACTGCCGGCGCGAACCGTTCCCTGCCATGATTACCTTGCTACGTACATTCACCGGCTCCGTGTCATCGTTACGTAACATTTTGACCTGTTCATCGAAGGGGTCATGATGGGCTGGCGTCAGGCCGTCGGTGACAGCATGCGCGAGCCACGCGGCTTCGAACGCGGCACGAGTCATGTCAGACGATTTGAGTGCCGAGGTCAGGTTGAGACTGTGATCGTTGATCGTTTGAAGCAACTGGTCATCTGCCGTTATCGCTTTTGGGTCGATGAAGTGGCGCGGTTCATCCCGGCCGGGGCTTTTGAGCTTGACGCCGTCAGGTCCGCGTGACCCTTCGAAATGCAATATTTCGGAGATTGCTGGAAACGGAAGGCTCGTAATATGACGCGACAAGTGGCGTCGCGCGACACGGTCGATTTTTTGATGCGTCCCGATAATCCTACCGGTACGTTTTTGGCGCGGAATTGGTCCGAATGCGTACATAATCTTAATTTAACGTCGTTAAGCGCTGATATTTTTCGACGTGCGCTGATAACTGCTTGTATTGTAGCAAGTCATTCTCTGTCCTGGCGAAGTCTTTGGCGGCTTTTTGGACTCTGGCGATTAGCTTCGTGTCGGCCAATGACGCAATTTGCAAATTCAGCGCGCCATGCTGTGCCCGGCCGTATATCTCGCCCGGTCCACGTAGTTTTAAATCTACCTCAGCGAGGTAAAATCCGTCATTCGAATGTTCTACTTCACGGAGGCGCTGCGACGGCTTACTTGTGTCAGACATCATGAGGTAACAGTAGCTTTGGTGTGACGATCGACCGACACGACCACGTAGCTGGTGCAGCTGGCTTAACCCGTATTGTTCTGCGTCTTCGATTAGCATGACCGTCGCATTCGGCACGTCGACACCGACTTCGACGACCGTCGTACTGACAAGAATATCAATGTCGCGCTCCAGGAATCGCCGCATAATGGCGTCTTTTTCTGCCGGCTTCATCTTTCCATGAAGCAATCCAATCCGTCTATGGCCGAAGACGGAGTTTTGCAGTTTCTTATATTCCATCTCGACGCTTTTTGCTTCGTTCACTGGGTTGTCGTCAATTAACCGGCACACGACATAGGCCTGCCGCCCGTCGCTCAATTCCCTATCTATCGCCGTGTAAAGTTCTTTGCGACTCACCGGTGAGATGATTTTTGTAATGATTGGTTTTCGCTCGGCCGGCTTTTGGTTAATGACGGAGACGTCGAGTTCACCGTAAACCGTCAGCGCCAGGCTACGGGGAATCGGTGTCGCAGTCATGGAAAGTAGGTGTGGCATGCGACCTGACTTTTCAAGCAATTTCTGGCGTTGGTTGACACCGAAGCGGTGTTGTTCGTCGATGACTACCAAGCCAAGCTGTTTAAACCGTACGACTGGTTCTAGCAGCGCATGCGTTCCGATGATAACATCGACCTGTCCGTTCTTTAGCCCTTCGAGCAGTGGCTGACGCTGCTTTGCATTCACACTACCACTTAAAAACCCGACATTGACTTCATTATCTTTTAAGAGCTCAGCTATGGTTCTGGCATGCTGCGATGCCAAAATTTCTGTCGGCGCGAGGAGCGCGACTTGATACCCGGCGCTGACGGCCTGCATGGCTGCGATTGAGGCTACGACAGTCTTACCCGCACCAACGTCTCCTTGCAGTAGTCGGTTCATCGGGTGCTCACGTTCAAGGTCTTGCAGAATTTCCCACGCCGCTTTTTTTTGCGCCGGCGTAAGTATGAACGGAAGCGAGTCAACATACCGCTGAACGACCTGCTGCTCAAACACTATCGGCCAGCTTTCAAGCTTGGCGTTCGCTTGTTTGTTTAGCTGCGATGCGAGCATAAGTTCGAACAGTTCTTCGAATGCCAGACGTTCGCGAGCCTGTTCGACATCCTGCGGATCTTTAGGAAAATGCATACCAAGTAGCGCATCCGAGACCGAAACCAGCTTATTCTGTTTTACCACCGATTCTGGCAGTGTTTCAGGAAGCATAGTCATAAGCGGGCGAAGCTCATTCAGAATCTTCCTGACCACCTGACTTTTCAGCCCTTTGACCGCTCGGTATACCGGCAACAGACGGTCGGTCTGAACCGGTAAATCACTTACCTTTTCGCTACTAGGATTGGTGAGTTGGTATTTGTTGTAGTTGAACTCAAATTCACCGGAAAAAAAGAATTCTTGTGCCGAGTCCTTAAGTTGCGTCGCCCGATAGGCTTGATTAAACCAGACTGCCTGAACTTTGCCGCTGTCATCGGCGAGCGTAGCCGTCGTGACCCGCATGCCTCGCCGAACGTTACGCGTGGAGATAGATTCGCAACGAGCACGTATGGTTCGCTTACCTGGTTTTAAATCGGCAATAGCGGTAACTTCGGAAAAATCTTCGTGCTTACGCGGCAAAAAATAAATCAAGTCTTCGACCGTGTGAAGCCCGCTTAACTCCAACTGCTCGGCCGTTTTGGGTCCGACGCCTTTGATGGAGCTAAGCGACGTCGTAAGATTCATAGTGATTTACACTAAGCGCTTACGCCAAGAATTCCTCGGAGCACAAACGCCGTATCTTCCCAACGATCAACTTCAATTGTATCAATTCCCATCGCTTTTACAGGGTAGTCATTGCCACCCTCTTGCAACTTGTCGCCAATGAAAAGGATTTCATTTTGGTCAATATTAATCGCTTCGATTAGCTTCCGCATACCGTAAGCCTTATCAATCCCAATCCGCGTAATATCAATACTCGTAGAACCTCCAAGCCTGACTTCGAGGTCTGGAAGTTGCTGTGCTACTAACTCCCTTAAGTCATGCTTTGCAACCTGATTTTTGTCTGCCCATGCATACTTTTTTTCAGGAGATGCTTGCTGACCTAATGCAGAGTACGTAACCTGACTACCGCGATCTTCAATAATGTCACCGTCCGGATTTTCCTCCCATAGACCAACCTCTTTAGCGGAGGATTCAAGCACTTCGATAATCCGCTTTTTCTGTTCTTCCGTTAAATCTTCCGCGTATTGCTTTGCCCACTCTTTTTTTAATTCGTCGTAGCGGTAATAACGCGTTCCACAAGTAGGCATAAGGTGTAAGCGGTTCAGTAAGTGTGCGGGAGCCTCTAATCTGTCTACTACCTGCCGACTAAACTGCTCAAACTTGCCGCCTGAAATTATACAAATATCGTATTTTTCAAGTAAGCGGACAAGTAAATCTCCCATTTCGTCAGATATTGGTGATTTCGTAACAGCTAAAGTGTCGTCCAGGTCAAATGCAATAAGTTTCTTCATGCTCTTATTGTAACAATCTACCTAACTAAGACGAAACCGTTCTTGCCCTTCTTGATAAGAGTCGGAGCCTGAACATCGATCGATTCCGATACCTTATCACCGTTCACACTGACCGCACCACCTTCAATGAGCCGTCGTGCGTCGCCGTTGCTGGCAGCTTGTCCGCCTTGGACGAGAATATCGATGAGATTACCTGTATTTGTAGTTGGAATTTCAGAAGCGAGCTCATCGAGCTCTGTATCATTTAGCTCTTGAACAGTAGCATTTCCAAACAGCACGCTGGTGACTTTTTCGACTGAGGCCGCGCGATCGACACCATGTACAAGCGAAGTAACTTCATGCGCTAGCCTTGACTGCAACTGGCGTGAACCAGGGTTTTCACGATGCGCTGCAATAATACCCTCGACTTCTTCGCGTCCAAGCAGCGTGTATATTTTAATCAGGTCTTCAGCCGTTTCATCGTCGGTGTTTAGCCAGAATTGATAGAACTTATACGGACTTGTTTTATTAGGGTCAAGCCAGACCGCACCGGCTTCGGATTTGCCAAATTTGACACCTGTCGTCTTATTGACCACCAACGGGGTCGTAAATACGTGCGATTCTTTTGATTCAAGCCGACGTATTAGCTGCACTCCCGTGACTGAATTTCCCCATTGGTCGGCACCAGCCAATTGAAGTGTGACGCCCTTTTCGCGGAACAAATGCAAAAAGTCATAGCCTTGGATGAGTGAATAGCTAAACTCGGCGTAGCTAATCCCTTCGCCACCTTCGCCAATACGGCTTTTGATAAAGTCGCGATCAAGCATCTGGGTCATGGAGGCATGCTTGCCGATGTCACGTAAAAAGTCGAGATAGTTAATGCCCTTGAACCAATCGTAGTTGTCGACGATTTCAAACGGCTTGCCAACAAAGATGGTTTCGTACTGCTTAGCGAGCGCCGCTTTGTTGGCCGCGATAGTTTCTACCGACTGTAGTTCACGCTCCTGCTTCTTTCCGTCCGGGTCTCCAATCATACCTGTCGCACCGCCAACTAGGAGTACGGCCTTGTGCCCATGGTCAATAAAATGACGGACCAGCATAGCCGCCGCCAGGTTACCAACCGTCATACTATCGGCCGATGGGTCGACGCCCCAATAGAAGGTACGCGGTTCGTTAATGTCGGTCAGGTTGGCGAATGTCGTTTGGTTGACGAATCCACGCCAGGTCAGTTCATCAGATAAGTTCATATGGGTTAAGTATACCTAAAATACGGTTTTAGCGACAAACATTAGTGCTATAATGGGCGCATAACGTGTGTGAGGGAATACTGACATAATGGTAAAAAAATCAAACCGTAGGCTAAACGTGTATGCCAATCTTTCGCATGCCCGCCGTACCAAAAAGGATCGGTTAGCCCGTCGTAAGGCTGAGTATTTAGCTACGCTGCCGAAGCATCCCATAAAGCGCACCTTATACCGGTTGCACCCTAAGCGTGTCGCCAAATACTGGTTTAGCCGCCAAGGTGCGTTCATGGCACTCAAGATCGCTGGCGTGAGCGCACTTCTTGTCGTCATATTAGCGGGTGGTTTGTTCGCCTACTTCCGTAAGGACATTGACCAGATCCGTCCGTCGGAACTTGCCAAGCGTGTGCAAACTACCGTTACCAGGTACTATGATCGAAACGATAATCTTCTATGGGAAGACAAGGGCGACGGCAACTATAAGTTAGTTGTTAAAGGCAGCGAAATCTCCAAAACGATGAAGCAGGCGACTATCGCCATTGAAGACAAGGAATTTTATAGCCATAAAGGCATCAGTCCGACTGGGCTTATCCGTGCAGCAATCAATAACACCCAGGGGGACAGTGGCACGCAGGGTGGCTCTACACTGACCCAGCAGTTAGTAAAGCAGGTGTTCTTCGCCGACGAGGCAAGTAATCGCGGCTTGAGCGGGATTCCTCGTAAGATCAAGGAAGTCATTTTAGCTATTGAAGTAGAGCGTATGTATAACAAGGAGCAGATTCTTGATTTGTACCTCAATGAATCCCCGTATGGCGGACGCCGTAACGGTGTTGAGTCGGCCGCCCAGACATACTTCGGCACGACAGCCAAAGAACTGACGCTCGCTCAATCTGCACTTTTAGCTGCTATTCCGAACCAACCAGGACTGCTTGACCCATACAATTCGGATGGTCATGAAGCGCTCATCAATCGGCAGCACCGAGTACTCGATAACATGGTTGATCAGCGCTACATTACGAAAGCCCAGGCTGATGAAGCCAAGAAGGTTGCGATTCTCGATACCATAAAGCCAGAATCAGACCAATACAAAAACATCAAAGCACCGCACTTTGTCCAGATGGTACGCAGCGAACTTGAACAGAAACTTGGCAAGGCAACGGTCGGCCGGGGCGGTCTCATAGTTAAGACGACGCTAGACGTGCGGATTCAAGACAAGCTGCAGGCCGAGATGGACGATATGTTCAGCTCATATTTCCCTAAATACGCAGGTTTCTCGAACGGTGCCGGCACGGTTGAAGACGTAAAGACGGGTCAGATCGTTGCCATGATCGGTAGTCGTGACTTCAATTATCCGGGCTTTGGTCAAGACAACGCCGCTGCGGCATTTATTCAACCAGGGTCGTCGGTTAAGCCGCTCGTGTACGCCCAACTGTTTGAAAACAAGGGTGCAACCGCGCAGAACTTTGGTAGTGGATCGGTACTGTCAGACAGTCCTATCAATATTGCCGGCTACAAGCCGCAGAACGCCGACGGAAAGTACAAAGGAAACATTACCCTTAGAAGTGCACTCGCCCTTTCTCGTAATATCCCTGCCATTAAAGCCATGCAGGTGTCTGGTGTCGATCCTACACTTAAGATCATCCGTGCCATGGGCAACAAATACTACTGCACCCAGGGCGCCGAAAAAGAGGCCGGTCTTTCATCGGCTATCGGTGGCTGTGGTACGCGCATGATCGACCACACTAATGCAATAGCGAGTTTGGCACGGGGCGGCGTATATATGCCAACCAGTACCGTCCTAAAAGTTTCCAACAGCAGCGGCGAAGTACTTGAAGAATACAAGTCCGAATCGAAAAAGATTATTGACCCGCAGTCGGCTTACGTAGTGACGGATATCTTAGGTGATTCGAACGCACGCCGAGGCTTGTTCGGGCGTACAATTACTCCGACACTCGATGCCGCGAAGATAAAATTCGCTCTGAAGACGGGAACGAGTGACAAAAATCGACAACCGAAAGATATCTGGACCGTCGGATATACCCCATCACTGTCCGGTTCTGTCTGGCTTGGCAACCCTGACACTACGCCACTGGTAAATGGTAACTCATCGATTCCTGCTCGGGTCCTCGACCCAGTAATGGCCTTTGCTACGCAGCTTTATGAAAAGGAAGGTAAGGCTAAACCTGGTGATTGGTTTACAGCACCAAAAGGCATTCAGACTATTGGCAAAGAAGTATATCCATCTTGGTACAACAAGAAGTCTCAAGCAGGCGTGAAGCTCGTCTTCGATAAAATCTCGAAAAAGAAAGCTTCCGATTGTACACCTGATGCCGCTAAGATTGAGCTTGTCGTAACGAAGTCGATTGACCCGACGACGAAGAATACGATCTACCTAGCACCTGATGGATACGATGCCTCTAAGACTGATGACTTCCATAAATGCGGCGATGTTGCCCCCGATATCAGCGGTATTTGTATTAATGGCAATGATATTTCAATCATGGTAACCAAAGGCACGAATCCGCTACAAACACTTGATGTCAGCGTGAACGGAGCCAACGTCGCGTCAATTAACGTCACCGATAGTGGCACCTACACGACAAACTACAATTTTGCAGGCTCCGCGACCGTCGTCGCTACACTGACCGACGCCGGCTATTATACAGATTCGGCCACACAGGCATATTCTGGCTCAGGTAACTGTGCTACGGGTACGAGCGCTCGCGCGAACAGCAGTCCTCCTGCCGAACAACGTCGTATTTGGCGGTCGTTTAGATACGCGAATTAATCCTGACTATTAACAAGCTCGATCAGACTATCCTCTTTAGTTCGGCGTGAAGAGCTGCGGTTCGCCTTAGGTTTTGTTGCCTTTACTGGCTGAGGTTCAGCTTTCGTTTCCGCTTTGCGCTTCGACTTATTTTGCTCGTCCTTAGACAGCGCCTTCAGGCGAGCAAACATCATTCTTCCAGCAGCAGTCTGAAGGCTACGGATAAATTCGATCTCAACAGTCTTGCCTATCTGGCCAGCTGCTTTTTCAACAACAACCATAGTTCCGTCTGCAAGATACCCCACTGCCTGGGTCGAGTTCTGACCTTTCTGTGTAAGTGGCAGGCTGATCGTTTCGCCTGGTAGGAATGCCATACGGATGCTGCCAGCAAGCTCATTAATATTCAGAACTCTTACACCCTGGACGGAAGCGACTTTATTCAGGTTAAAGTCGATCGTGCAAATCGTTCCATGGTGCTTCTTGGCAAGTTCAATAAGCCGCGTGTCGACGCCGCCACTTCCAGTCGGACCGTCTTTGACTACCTTGACATCAAGCCAGTTAATTTCCTGCAATTCTTTGATTGCGTCCAGACCACGTCGGGCACGCGAACGCTTTTCTGCGTCTGCCTGATCGGCAAGTAACTGCAACTCATTGATAACGCTATTCGGAATGGCAATCGGCGATGGCAGGAATCCTGTTTGCGCTGCCGTTACAATACGACCGTCCATAAGTGCTGATGTATCGATAAATAACGGGGCACGACCGGACGTGCGGGACTCCGACACTTTAAATGTACGATACGTAAGGTAGCTTGTTTCGACAAGCAAAATAAGAATGATGATTGTTAGTAGTACCATGTATGGTTCCTTTATTTTAGGTAATCTATAAGTGCCTGGCGAAGCGTCGTGACAGGTGTCGTCACTGTCTTTTTAGTGCTCTTTGGACCGATTGAATGTGTGAAACCCAGTTTCTTCGCCTCGGCTACCCTTCGTTCGGGTTGGCGTGCGGAACGGATTTCACCCCCAAGGCCGACTTCGCCGAACACGACCACCGAATCGTCGAGTCGGCGTTCTGCTGCCGCGCTGGCAATCGCCATGCATACTGCCAAATCAGCGGCCGGATCGACAATTTTCAATCCCCCAACGACGTTTATGTAGATATCTTTGTCTGATAAGTTCAATTTCGTACGTCGTTCAAGAACCGCAATCAAGAGGTTGAGCCTGTTCAGGTCAAAGCCGCTGGCAGTCCGTTTAGGATACCCGAAACTGGTCGGATTCACAAGCGCCTGTATTTCTACGAGCAGCGGCCGTGTACCCTCCATGGTCGCAAGAACAACTGAACCATCGGCATTTTGTCGCTCGGCCAGGAGTGCGGCGGACGGATTTGTCACAACCTTCAAGCCCTCTTCACCCATTTCGAACAGCGCCGTTTCGGCTGTCGATCCATAACGGTTCTTCACCGCTCGGACAATTTTGAATCCACCATACCTATCGCCTTCGAATTGCAGTACTACGTCTACTAAGTGTTCGAGCACCTTGGGGCCCGCAATACTGCCTTCTTTCGTAACATGACCGACCAGTATAACGGCGGCGCCCGACGCCTTGGCGGCGCGGATGATGACGTTCGATGAGTTTGTAATCTGACTAACCGTTCCCGGAGCGCTGGTAATGTCGCCAAGGCTTAGTGTTTGAATTGAGTCTATGATGATAAGTTTATGACTACCTGCACGGATCGTCGCACCTATATCATCCGCGCTGGTGCTGGCAACGAAGTCCAACTGTTCGTTCGCCGTAGCGCCCAGCCGTTCGGCACGCAGCCGCACTTGGTGTGCGCTCTCTTCGCCGCTGACGTACAGTACTGGCCTACCGGTTGCGACACTGGCCGCAACCTGTAACAGAAGCGTACTTTTTCCGATTCCTGGCTGGCCAGCCACCAGCATGACACCGCCCGGCAGAATCCCACCCCCAAGTACTTCGTTCAGCTCTTTGAACCCAGTATCAAGTCGCGCTTCAAGCTCCGATACTTCGATTGATCCGATAGATTGAGGTTTCAAAACGGTGCCTGATACCGCGCCCTTTGCCACAACTGATGAGCCAGTATCAACTACCTCTTCAACCAAACTATTCCATGCGCCGCAATTCTCGCAGCGACCTTTCCATTTAGTGTAGCTAGCACCGCAGTTGCCGCATACAAACCGTGTTTTCGCTTTTGCCATCACCTTATTATATCTTAGGTACGTCCGACAATGCGCTGTCGAGGCTGGCATTTAGCGAAGCGGACTGGGTATTAATAGCATCAAGCTTCGCGAGTAATGTCTTATATTCGGCAATATTCGCTTGTATTTGCTGGCGGAACTCGGCCAGGGCATTACTCCTCGCGAGCAGTTTTTGCCGTTCAACCTGAAATTCCTGCTGCGTCGTGAAACCACCTGGTTGCTGCGCTCGTGCGTTGAAGGCCGTTACCGCGGCATTAAGTCCAGACACGTCGGCGTTATACTGCTTGGTGTCTCCGTTGATCGTATGTGCCAACTTTTCTATTTGATTAACCAGCAAATCAGCCTCTTCAGATAATGTATTGAACGTCTGTTCAACTTTTTGGTGCAGAGCAACAAGTGCTGCACGGTTTTCAAAGTACTTTTTGTAGTGGTTCTCAAGATCGGTTCCAAGTGACGCGTATTCGGTGCCCAGGATAGAGTGGAGTTCGTTGAACGCTTCACCGGGCTCGGTCTTCTCGTAATATTTCATCCTGGCTTCTAGGTCAGCGTTCGTTACCCGACGATACGCGGCCTGAAGTAGTGGCTGCAAGCGCTTCTTCTCAGAGTCTGGCAATCGCTCGTATTCGGCATGAAGCAGTTCATGAGCAGCCGTGACGGCTTTAATACCTTTCAGGCGTTCGTCGGTCACATTGAAAATAAATATTCGGTTGCCCGCATAACAACCAAGTATTGGGCTGTCCGCCTCTTTGCGTTGACAATGTTTATTAAACTCACTGCTTGATTCAACGGACGGATGTGTTGCGTAGAAGGTAAAAAGAGCGTCGTCAGTCAGTCCTGCCTGATTTGCGACCTCTTTGACGGTTGCCGTTGGGGTGTATTGGTTGTACTGGATAGCATCGACGACATACTGGCGTTCAACCCACAACCAAATCGAACCAGCAATAAGTAGAGCCGAAACGATCCAGCCCACCCATGATGTCCCCCTACTCTTCGTTTGTGACATGTACCGCTATTTTACCCTTATCGGCCGTGGCGGTCAAAACCGTACCCTTTTCAAATTCACCCGATAAGATACCATCGGCGATCGCATGCTCAAGCTCATCTTGAATAGCTCGCCTGAGTGGCCGCGCACCAAATTTTTCGTCGTATCCCTTTTCAATAATCAAACGCTTCGCGGCTGGTGTAACGACAAGGTGTATGCCCTTTGAACTGAGCCGCTCATCAAGTTCACCAATAAGCAGATTGAAGATTTTACCGACTTCTTGCCGCGTCAGGGCGCGGAACGTAACCAAAGCGTCGAACCGGTTGATAAGCTCGGGACGCATTATCTTTTTCAGGCTTGCTTCGGCCAGTTCTGCATTAGCTGCATGTTCATCTTCCATGGCACTTGCTGCTTTGCGGCTGGTGGCATGGAATCCAAGCGAAGCTTCCTTTTGCATGGCTTCGGCACCGACGTTACTGGTTAGGATGACGATGGTATTAGAGAAATCAACACGGCGCCCCTTGGCATCGGTGAGCGATCCGTCTTCAAGCAGCTGCAGCAGCAACTGGAACACATCCGGATGGGCCTTTTCGATTTCATCAAACAGCACCACGCTGTATGGTTGGCGGCGAATTTTGTCCGTTAATTGCCCGTCATCGTCATAGCCAATATACCCGGCGGGCGCCCCGAGCAGCCGTGACGTATTGTGACGTTCGCCGAATTCACTCATATCAATCTTTATAAGTGCGTCGTCGCTACCAAATACCTCACGTGCGAGTACACGGGCTAGCTCTGTCTTTCCTACACCTGTCGGTCCCATGAATACGAACGAACCGATTGGGCGCCGGGAACTAGCGACGCCACTTCGTGAACGCCTGACGGCACGTGCGACTTTTTCGACGGCTTCTTGCTGGCCGATAATATATTTCGCCAGGTGCTTTTCTAATGTGCGCAGCACGTTAGCTTCAGATTTCTGCAAACGCTTAACAGGTACGCCGGTCATGACGGAAACCGCTTGGGCGACGTGGTCTTCGGTTAGAATAACAGGTGTCTTATTTTCGTACCGTTCTTTCAACTCTTCTAATTTTTCATTAATCTGTACCGACCGTGTTTTATAAAGGGCGGCCCGTTCGTAGTCTTCGGCTGCGACAGCCTCATCCATCTTTTCGTTCAGGTTTTTTAGTTGACGCATGTAGTCGCGTCGTTTACTCGGACGGCCCGACTTCTCTACTCGTGTCAGTGCCGCCGCTTCATCGATCACGTCTATTGCTTTGTCTGGCATGTATCGTTCCGATACGTAGCGGTCGGCAAGATAAACAGTCGTTTCAATTACTTCATCACTAATGGTTACTCCATGGTGACGTTCGTAGTAGCTCTTCAGGCCTTTCACAATTGCAACCGTGTCTTTAAGTGACGGCTCGGGAACTATAATCGCTTGGAATCGGCGTTCCAGCGCGCTATCTTTTTCAATATGTTTACGGTATTCATCGACGGTGGTTGCGCCGATCATATGCAGTTCACCGCGTGCGAGTGCTGGTTTTAGCATATTGGCGGCGTCAAGCGCACCTTCGGCGGCACCGGCGCCTACCAGCAGGTGTAGCTCATCTATAAACACGATAATATTGTTCGCTTCAGTCAGTTCAGAAACTACTTTTTTCAGGCGTTCCTCAAACTCACCCCGGTATTTCGTACCAGCAATCATACCCGCCAGGTCGAGCTGGATAACGCGCTGATCGAGCAGGTGGTCAGGTACGTCTTCACGAGCAATCCGCTGCGCCAGGCCTTCGACGATTGCCGTCTTTCCGACACCAGGTTCACCTATAAGTACTGGATTATTCTTCGTCCGACGGCTTAAGACGGTAATAAGACGCTCGGTCTGCGCGTCACGGCCAATAACCGGGTCGAGCTTACCCTCACGTGCCCGGGCGGTTAAGTCGGTGCCGAATGTCTCAAGTGCTCCACCACGCTTTGTGCGCTTTGGCGCGTCAATAACGGCGGATTCTCCGTCGTGGAAGGCGTTGTGTTGGCGGTCAAAGAAATCTTCTAGCTCGGCACGCAGCTCTGAAATATCCACGTTCATTTCACGAAGTAGCGTTGACGCACGTGCGCTTTTTTGGTTCAAGATACTATAAAGGATATGTTCCGTCCCAAGGTGGTCCTGGTGGAATTCTTGGGCTATTTCCCAACCCATCTTAAGCGTCAATTTCGCCGTTTCGCTTAGGGACAAGGCACCAGTACTGATAACGATATTACGTGGGCTTAGGTTGAGGGCAAGTTCGGCGCGTTCCAGGGTAACATGGGCATCTGCGAGTAATTTTGCACCGACGCTTGAGCCTTGCGCCAGCACTCCGAGTAACAAATGCTCCGTGCCTATATACGCACTTCCATACCCCCGCGCAATGGCGTTGGCGTGCTGCAAGCTTGTCTTGGCGTTATCAGTCAAGCGTGACACGAATTCTGCGAAATCATCTGCCATAATACTTATTATCGTCCTCCTAATCAGTATGCGCAAGCGGTATCAAATCTTTAGCTTTACGCATCACTATACTTAGTATACATAAAAACTAGCACTCGATCAATGCGAGTGCTAGTTTTGTTTGATATCCAATTATTCTGCTGATTCGTTCAGCGCGTCAAGCAGGCTGTCTTCAATATTCTTCTTTGGCGCTTTCGCTTCAGGCTTCTTGGTTGCCGTTTCGATGTCGAGTTCGAACCCGGTGAGCTTACTTGCCAGACGGACATTCTGGCCAGCACGGCCGATTGCGATTGACTGCTGATCTTCGGCCACAAAGACCTTGGCGCGCTTCGCTTCCTTGTCGATTTCAACTCGGGCAACTTCGGCCGGACCGAGTGCGCTACGGATGAATTCTTCTGGATCATCACTGTACGGAATGATGTCGATCTTTTCCTGGTCGCCGACCTCGTTCATAACTGCCTGGACACGCGTGCCATGCCCCCCGACGAACGTTCCAACAGGGTCAACACCCGGAACGCTCGAGTAAACGGCCAGCTTGGTACGACGTCCAGCTTCCCGGGCAATCGCTTTAATCTCAACGGCACCGCTTTCCATTTCGGGCACTTCTTGGCGGAAAAGGAAGTCAACGAAGGCTTCGTTAGCACGGGACAAAATAAGCTGAGGACCACGATTGTCGCGTTCTATATCTTTAATAAACACCTTGATACGTGAACCAATGCTGTAGAACTCGCCTTGAATCTGCTCGCTCTGCGGAATAATTCCAACTGCTTTGCCCAGTTCAACGCGGACGACGCGTGGTTCGACACGCTGGACCACACCGGTCACGATGGTGCCAATCTTGTCTTCGTATTCTTCAAGTACGACTTCGCGCTCGGCCTCGCGTAGACGCTGCAGAACAACCTGCTTGGCTGTCTGGGCAGCAACCCGGCCGAATGATGTAACTTCATGTGACTCTTCAATCACATCACCTTCGACGGCACCCTTCTTTTTTTCCTGGGCTTCTTCAACAGTCAGTTCAGCGGCAGGGTTCTCGACGGTTTCGACGACTGTCCAGCGGACATATACCTTAGCCGTTCCGTCGTTGACATTGAGTTCGGCGCGAACGTCCTGGTCACGTTCACCGTTATCACGACGCCAGGCGGCGGCGATAGCCTGCTCAATGACGTCCATGACGGTATCTTCGGGCAAGTTCTTTTCTTCGGCGATGGTCCGTACGGCCAGTGTCAGCTGTTTTATGTTCAAGTCTTCCATGTAATTCCTTTCGGTTCTTCTACTAAAAATTCCGACCTGCCGGCCGGAATGTACTGTAGCTATTATAACGTTTTGAATTGTCGGTTGCAAGCGTGTGAATAATCTTACAGAAAAATAATCCATATCCAGGGATAATCGGTAACAGATGAGGAGGATTAATATATGTTAGCAATTGAACGCGTGCCCATCTATAAGAATAAGTTGTTTTTGAGCACGATGTCGGTACTTACCGGTTTTGTCATGACGGTCGGCGTCATACGGGCGGTCAATCCGCCCGACACGTCGACGCAGCAATCGGTCCTCTCTGTTTCAAGTGATCGTGCTTCTTCATTGATTCCAATTAATGCCAGTTCATCCGAATCCTCATCGGAATCCGGAAACTCCAAAGGCGAAGTGAAAGCAAGTGCTGGAGCAGGAACGAGCACGACTGCTTCGACGCCTAACCGCTCAGTATCAAGCACCTCAAACGGCCAGGTCACGTCATCATCATCGGGTACCACGTCCGGTCAGACCACGACACAAACTTCCACTCAAACTAACGGTAGCGGCGCGTCTTCTCCTTCTTCATCGCAGCCTTCTGGTTCAGACAGCAAGCCTCCTGCCAAACCAGCTACTAACGATCCGATGTGCCTTGCGACCGTACTGAATATTGGCTTAGTCTGCCACTAGCATTTTTGTAGAATCGTCGCCATTGCAGTCCTTTCGGCTGACGTAACCCACAAGCTGTACCTCAGTTTCACCGCAATTTGGCGCTTGATGTACTGACAGCGGAATGGCTTGTTCGGTGGTAACCAGGTGGCTGCGTCACCATCCGACTTGTTTTCATTTGCCCTGCCGTCAACTGCAAGCAGATTGAGCGGGTCGTTCGCCAACGCGACCCGCTTTTCATATGTCAACTGTTGGGCGCCCGTCTGCCAAGCGTTCGAGAGTGCCACTACGTGGTCGATTTGCACGTCATCACTTGTTGTTTCGCCACGTATAAAATGAATCTGCTTACCCGTGTACGGATCGTTGAGGACGCCGCTGAGAACGCGGCACGATTCGTCGCGCACGATATTCTTCAAATCACGTTCCAGTATGATATTTCTTGTATCGCAGCCGAGTGATGTATCCCAGCCATTGCCAAACTGTGACCGCGCGTAGCCCGTCTTTGGTGCTCGGCCTTTGACTGGTAGGGTAGCCAGATCCCCCGTAACAGGCGCGGCTGGCTGCCCAATGACTTCTTCAAGAGTTGGCAATTCGAGTGACGCTCCGGCGAGCGGCACTCCGCAAAGAAGCAGTAAACCTACCACTAGTATGGTCCGCCGGGCGCGGTAATTCGTCATATCTATAGAGTATAATTGAATCATGACTACCCGACGACTGACCGACTATTTTACACCAGAGCATTACGAACTTTCACTGGATATCGACCGCCCCGGGCGGGCGTTCAAGGGCATCGTCACCCTCCGTGGGCGCGCCGTTAAAGACGGGCCGCTCTATGTCCATGCCAAAGACCTTGTCATTGATACCTGCCATGTCAATGGTTCCAGCGCCGATTACTCCGCCGGCGACAACGACGAAATCGAGATCCAGGCCGACATGTCGGCCGGAAGTGACTACTCAGTGACATTCGCGTACAACGGCAAAATTACTGACCAGATGCACGGCATGTACCCCTGCTATTTCACGAAAGATGGTGAGAAAATGGAACTGGTTGCGACACAGTTCGAAAGTCACCACGCGCGTGAGGTCTTCCCCTGCCTAGACGAGCCTGAAGCGAAAGCGACCTTCGACGTCACGCTCAGCACTGAGACGGGCGTAGAGGTGCTAGGCAATATGCCCGTAGTCTCTCAGCGCGAAGAGAATTCAAAACTCATAACAACGTTCGAGACGACTCCACGTATGAGCAGTTACCTGCTTGCGTGGGTGTACGGCGATCTTCATAAGCGCTCGACCAAAACAAAGCGCGGCATAGACGTTAACGTATGGGCTACGACCGCACAAAAACCCGAAAGCCTAGATTTCGCACTGGACTTCGCCGCAAAGACAATCGATTACTTTGAAGAGTATTTCGGTGTCGAATACCCGCTGCCTAAGTCGGACCACGTTGCCCTACCAGACTTTACATCAGGCGCCATGGAAAACTGGGGACTTATCACCTACCGCGAAATCGCGCTGTTGGCCGACCCAGCCACTGCGACGGTCGACAGTAAGCACTACGTCGCTATGGTTGTGGGACACGAACTTTCACATCAGTGGTTCGGCAATCTCGTCACAATGAAATGGTGGAATAACCTTTGGCTGAACGAAAGCTTCGCTAATTTTATTGAAAACCTGCCAATCCACGCCATGCACCCGGACTGGGGTATTTGGATGGATTATGCCTCTACCTGGAGTTTAATGGCTATGCGACGCGACGCGATCGACGGCGTGCAACCAGTTGAAACAGAAGTTAACCATCCAGATGAAATAAGTAGCCTGTTCGACGGCGCAATCGTTTATGGCAAAGGCGGTCGATTGATCGGCATGCTGCGCCAATACGTCGGAGAAGACGCGTTCAGGAACGGACTGAAACGATATTTCGAAACATACGCCTACAAAAACACCGAGGGTGAGAACCTATGGCAGGCGCTCGAAGACGCAAGTGGTAAACCGGTACGCGATTTTATGAACAAATGGGTCCTTCGACCAGGCTACCCGATTGTTCACGTGACGCCTGACGGTTTAGAACAGGAACAGTTCTTCATTGGCGAGCATGGCATTTCAGACAAAATTTGGCCAATCCCACTGGCGGCCGATCCCAAAGGTAAATTACCAGACGTCATGGACACCAAAGAACTTGCGGTCGAAATACCCGAAGGAACTCGTCTTAATGTCGGCAACTGGTCGCATTTTATTACCAATTACAGTCAGGCTCACTTTGACGCACTGCTCGGCAATATTCAATCGTACCAACCGCTCGACCGGCTGCAGTTAATCAACGAACGTGTTCTACTGACGCGCTCCGGTCATGTGCCAAACGCATCACTCGTTCCGCTGCTTCTAAAATCAGGCTCCGAAACACATGAAAGCGTATGGACCATTCTGAGCCTTGGGCTTGGTGAGTTAAAGAAGTTCGTAGACACAGATGACGCAGCTCGAACAAACCTTAAAAAACTTGCAGTCAAGGTTTCACGCGAACAGTACGACCGACTTGGGTGGGACCAAAAAATCGATGAACCCGAGAACGATATCAAACTACGACCGCTTATCATTGGCCTGCAAATTTACGGCGAAAACGAGCAAGCTATCCAAGAAGCCGTCCGTCGCTTCGACGCAGCTACCAGCCCAGAGGATCTCGAGCCTGAGCTGCGTGGTGTGATTATGGCCGGAAAGGTAAAGCAAGGTTTGTCGAGCGACGAGTTTGACCGGCTAGTAAACCTCTATACCTCGACAACCTCAGCTGAAGTGCGTGAAGAGATTTCCGGGGCGTTGACTTCAACCGAAGACGAAACCCAAATACAGACGCTGCTCGGCTTTACCAGCGACGGCAACGTTGTACGCCCGCAAGACGCCGCTCATTGGTACGTCAACTTACTCCGTAGCCGGTTTGCCCGTAATGCCGCCTGGAAATGGCTCCAAAGTAACTGGAACTGGGTCGTTAAGACTTTCGGTGGCGACAAAAGTTACGATGATTTCGCGCGCTACTCTGCCAGCTTCCTACAAACGGATGAGCAGCTAAAGGAATACAAGTCATTCTTCGAACCAATGAAAGACCAGCCGGCGTTAACACGTGTCATCGAACTCGGTATCAGCGAACTGCAGGCACGGGTTGCGCTGATTGAATCACAGCGCGACGATGTTAGCGATGCATTAGCTGAGCTCAAGTAGACCGTCGACAGTAATTGGTGTCCCGTGCGTCGTTACGACAGCGAGTACTGCGTCGGAATTAAGAATATGCGCATATTTTCTGTAGTATTCGGCAGCGAACCGCATCTGCCTAAGCTTCCGCGCTGTTATGGCGGCTATTCCACCGCCTTGACCGGGCTGTTTCCGGTGCTTCACCTCGACAAAATAATACCGACCCTGTTTAGTGGCGATGATATCGATTTCGCAGAATTTTGTTTTCCAGTTTCGCTGGATAATCTCAAACCCATTTTGTCGCAGCCAATTTACCACGGCAGATTCTGCGTCATCGCCGGTCTTTTTATTGCTTGGCTGTGCTCCCGACGTCGGGACTGGTGCTTTTCCAACGAGGGCTGCGATCGGGGCGAAACTGCGCCTATGTAGCGGAGTTACCCCATGTTCACTGATTGCCATACGATGTTTCGCCGTACCGTAACCCACATGGTCTTCGAAGCCATAGCCCGGATAGTGTTCGCTCTGTTCAGCCATGTAGTCGTCTCGTGCTACTTTGGCGATAATAGATGCCGCCGATACGCTCGCAATCAAAAGATCGGCCTTTTTCATGGTTGTCACGTACGGCCCTTTGCCTGTATCGGCTAAAAAGTTCACCGTGCCGTCAATGATAATGCCATGGTAAGGTATGGTAATCTGTTCGAGCGCCCGCCTGGTCGCGAGCTTGAGCGATTCCGAGAGCCCAAATTCGTCGATTTCAGCCGCATCGACCCAACCAATGCCATACGCGGCCGCTTGTTCAATGATGTTAGCGGCAAGTGCTTCGCGGCGGACTTTCGAAAGCTTTTTGCTGTCAGTCAAACCTTCGATTACCGCGTCTCCAAGTAAGACAGCCCCTACAACCAACGGTCCCGCCCATGGCCCACGGCCTACCTCGTCAATCCCGACTGTTTCACTCATGCTTCATATAGTAACAAAGCCCCGCCATTTGGCGGGGCTTTGGCTAATAAGTAGCACGATGATTCGATGATTATTTATTCTCGGCGTGAGCTGCTTCGACTTCAGCTTGCTTCTTTTCAAGCTCGGCCTGTTCGGCGGCTTTTTCGGCTGCCTTTTCAGCGGCTGCTTTGGCGGCTTCTTCCTTTAGGCGCTTTTCTTCAGCTTCAGCGTGTGGGTCACGAACGTCGTTGATCTTTTCACGGTCAAAGTTTACCGCGGTCAGACGGGCGCTCTTACCAGATCGGTCACGCAGGAAGCTTAGGTACTTGCGGCGAACCTTCGAGCGGCGAACGACTTCGACCTTTTCAATGAGTGGGCTGTGCAATAGAAAGCTTTTTTCAACACCGACACCACTAGCTACTTTACGAACAGTAATACGGCTGGTGTGCTGGCTTTTGTTGTCTGTACGGATAACAACGCCTTCGAAAACCTGGATACGCTCCTTGTTGCCTTCCTTGATCTTTTGGTGAACACGGACAGTGTCACCGCTGCGGACATCAACCACAGCCGCCTTTTTTTGGGCGTCATTTACCTTCTGAATCAATGCAAAACTCATTACTTTTCTTCACCTTACAAGTTTATATTGCTTATTAGTTAGTAATTGTAGCATAGAAATGACAGTTTTAAAAGGGGTATACTAGTGTAATGGACTATGACAAACTTGCCCTCGACCTACACGCCAAAAACCGCGGTAAAATTACGACCCGACTGCGCGATACCCACCTAGACAAGACCAAGCTTTCTGCGTACTACACCCCTGGTGTCGCCGCCGTATCACGGGCCATCGCTGATGATCCGACAAAACTTTCCGAATATACTTGGACGAACAATCTGGTCGCGGTTATATCGGATGGTTCAGCCGTTCTTGGACTCGGCAATATTGGCCCACGGGGCAGTATGCCGGTCATGGAAGGAAAAAGCCTGCTGTTTAAACACTTTGCGGATATAGACAGTATTCCGATCATTCTTGACGTCCATACCCCTGATGAAATCGTCGCGACGATCAAGGCTATCGCACCGAGCTTCGGCGCCATTAACCTGGAAGACATCGCCGCGCCGCAGTGTTTTGAAATCGAAGAACGTCTTAAAACCGAACTGCCTATTCCAGTCTTTCATGACGACCAACACGGCACAGCTGTCGTGACATTGGCTGGGCTTATAAACGCGGCAAAAATCACTAATCGCAACCTTGCCGATTCAAAGTTCGTCGTCGTGGGCGCGGGCGCGGCCGGTACGGCCATCACAAAATTACTCAAGCTATATGGGGTCGGCCAAATTTTAGCTGTCGATTCTAAAGGCATTATTTCGCACAATCGGACCGATCTGAACGAAGCTAAAAAACTCCTGCTTGAACATGCGGATGGTTCGAGCGACGGTTCGCTCGCGGACGCATTGAATGGCGCCGACGTATTTATCGGCGTATCCCAACCCGACCTTTTGAACGAAGAACTAATACGTACTATGGCTAAAAACCCGATCGTCTTCGCTATGGCTAACCCGAAACCAGAAATAATGCCAGACGACGCAAAAGCCGCCGGCGTAGCCGTCATGGCGACCGGTCGGTCTGATTTTCCAAACCAAGTAAATAATGCTATCGCCTTTCCTGGTATCTTCCGCGGCGCGCTCGACAACAAAGTCCGTACCATTACCGACGAGCACAAAGTAGCTGCCGCTGAAGCAATTGCTGCGCTAGTTGACGATCCGACACCAGACGAAATCATTCCAAGCGTGTTCGACGAACGACTAGTGCCGGCTATCGCGGCAGTGATTAAATAACGCGGTTAATTTCGTCGAGCGTGGTTTCGCCGCGAAGAGCCGCCAGTACACCAACTTGCAGTAGTGTCGCCATGCCGTTTTTCTTGGCTGCCGACTCAACGATTTCTGTGTGAAACTCTTTTTCGTCGCCGCGCAGGAATTTTTGGATTGCCTCGTTCACGACCAACTGCTCCATAATCACCATACGCCCGACATACCCGAATGGGTTATCATCGGACTCGACCGGCTTCCACAGCTTGAAGTTGTCGAGGTCTGGTTTTTCGTAGGTATCCGGCAAATCACTCAACACTTCACGCACCCAGTTCTTGGTAGTTTCGTCAGGTTCGTACTCTTCTTTGTTGTCGGCGAGTTTACGGACAAGGCGCTGCGCGATGACAAGGCGAATCGCGCTGGAGAATATTGGATTCTGACCAATCATGTCGATCATGCGACTAAAGGCTGCTGAACTTGAATTTGCATGGAAGCTTGAAAGTACCAGGTGGCCGGTAATAGATGCCTGAATAGCCGTCCGGGCAGCGTCGGCATCACGAATCTCACCAATCATCACGACATCCGGGTCAAGCCGAAGCACGCTCCGCAACCCGTCCGCGAAACTGGCGCCCCCACTTGTGTCGATTGGAATCTGTGAGACCCCGGTAATGCCGTATTCGATCGGGTCCTCGAGCGTGATAATCTTGCGGTCAGAAGTATTTAGCGCATTAATCATGCTATAGAGCGTGGTTGACTTGCCGCTACCGGTCGGACCGACCATCAGCACCATGCCACGGGGGTGCGAAATAATTTCGTCAATCTCTTTTCGTTGGCGCTCTGGAATATTCAGCCTGTCTAGCTGCAGTAAGGATTCGTCAAAGTTGAACAGTCGCAAAACGGCGTCTTGGCCGTACATGGTTGGAATGGTTTCGACACGAAGGTTTAAAAGGTGCGTCCCAGAATCGGTCGTGATTTCCTTTTGCATGTGACCGGACTGCGGCGCTGTTGCAGCAGCCGAGACGTTAGCCCTAGACCCAAGCGCACCCATAATGACACGGTATCGTTCTTTGTCGAGCTCCGCCACCTGGTGAAGTGCGCCGTCAACGCGCATGCGCACGCGAATGCCGGTCCGTTGGTTCTCAATATGAATGTCACTGGCACCCAAACGGTCAGCCTGGTCAATCAAGTAATCGAATACTCTGTCGCTTCCAACGGAATTAAGCGTCTGTGACACCGAAGCGAGCGTCTCGCTGTCGCCTTCCTTGGCGATTTCGATATCGTCATAAATAATCTGCTTTGGCGGATCGTAGCGATTCATTAGTGCCTTGAAACCGCTTCCAGAAATCATGCCGAACTGTATACTATCGCCACGCTCGTTGTATTCGCGGCGCATCGTGTCGACCAGTGACTGCGGTGTTTGTGTGGTCATACCGAACCGGAACGGCGTGTCTTCGGTGCCGCGTGCGAGCGGCACAATCCGTCCGTTGTACATTTCGTCAATTTTTAGTAAACCATCGACCAATGGGATGTCGCGTTCGAATGGCCGCGTATCGACATATGGCACACCTAAAATAGCAGCCCGTTGCTTCGTCGCCGCTTCGTCATGTTCGCGGCGCTGCTGCTGTACCTTGTCTTCATCCATTGAGTGTATTGTATCTTAAAACGCAAGCGTTTTAAACTACAATACAAGGGAGGGTAACCCTCCCGGTCCGTCTTGAAATAAATTCAAAACGGACCACCCACCCACTAAAGCTCGGCTTACGCCTCGTTTGTTTATAATGATAGAAATGCCTTCAATTACCCTTTTGCTGCACAATATTCGCTCGACGCATAATGTGGGGTCAATCTTTCGGACAGCAGAAGGGTTCGGAGTAACCCGAATCGTCCTAACAGGCTATACGCCGTACCCGATTTATTCTGGTGATGAACGTTTACCCCACTTGGCGGCAAAAATCGACAAGCAAATTCATAAGACAGCGCTCGGCGCTGAATCTAGCGTCCCATTTGAATACCATGACAACCTGTTGACATGGTTGGAGTCCAATACGCTACCCCTGGTGGCACTGGAACAATCGCCCCGGAGCGTTCAGATTGATGGGTTTGAAGTACCAGATCAGTTCGTTCTTGTACTCGGCGAAGAAGTCGAAGGAATACCAAATGAGTTACTGGAGCGCTGTGAGTCCGTCATTGAAATCCCAATGAAAGGCAAAAAGGAATCATTCAATGTCAGTGTCGCCGCCGGCATTGCGCTCTACGCGCTAACTCAGTAAGCGAACGAGGCGATAGCCGAGCTTTAGGGGGAGGAGTAACTAGTACGAATTCACTTCGAACTAGTTACGGAGGGGCAAGTCCCTCCTGTTATTTAATTACTACCGCGTCTTCGCCAAGTTGTTTGACTAGCTGGTCAATTAAGCTATCACTGTCCTCGACCTTGAACGGCAAACGTATGGCAGACTTCTTTTCAGTGCCAAGTACAAGCACAATGTCGGACGTACCCGGGAATTTTGCGCAGATTTCTTTGAGCTGCATTAACCGTTCTGCGTCGTCGGGGTCTTTGATATGCACGAATAATTTCCGTAGGTTCACGGCAGCTGGCTGGTAGACAACCTGGGCGGCAGCCTTCTTCTTCGTGACCGTCACAGGGCCCTCGGGCCGCGGCTTCGGAGCTTTCATAACACGGCCGGTCGACTCATATTCGGCAAGTTCTTTGTCTGTAACTGGCGTGATCTCGTCGGCGATAATCTTGACTTCAGATGACAAATTTCCGTCGCGGTCGCGGGCATTGACTTTGCCCCCTGCGCGTATGACTGCATCCTGTGTCAACTTGGCACCGACCTGCGAATATAGGTCTGGGAAGACGATGATTTCGGACTCACCAGATTTGTCTTCGATACCAACAAATGCCATTTTAGAACCAGATTTTGTAATAATCGTCCGTACCGTGGTAACGATTCCGCCGATCGTTACTTTCTTGTTGTCTATGTTCGGGTTTAAATTACTGAGTGGAATGGTCTGTTCTTGAAAATATGCATCGTAATTATCAAGCGGGTGCGCGCTAATATACAATCCAAGCAGCTCGCGTTCCCACGTTAGCCGTTCGCGCATAGTGTGCTGGGCGGGCGCCTTTTGGAGTGTGATAGAGCGCTGCAGCGAAGCATCATCGGAAAGACCGCCGAACAGGTCGGTCTGGCCAGACAGAGCGTCTTTTTGAAGCTTGGACGCGAACGCTTGTATAGCCTCAAGGTTAAATAGAAGGTCAGAGCGGTCGCCGAACGAATCGAATCCGCCAGATTTAATTAGTGATTCCCACGCTTTCTTATTGAACTTCGACGTGCTGACACGTCGGGCGAAATCCTCGATGCTTTTAAACTCTCCGTCTTCACGGGCACGCAAAATCTCTTCGACGGCACCAACCCCAACACCCTTTACGGCCGCCATGCCGAATCGAATGGTATTTTCACCTGGAACAACAGCGAACTCGACGAACGACTGGTTAACATCGGGAGCGAGCACAGTAATTCCCATGTGTCGGCACTCGGTAATTTCGATGGCTAGTCGTTCGATATCGTCCTGGTCGCTGGTCATCAGCGCCGCCATGAATGCGTCTGGATAGTGCGCCTTCAGGTACGCCGTCCAGTAGGCGATCAATCCGTAACAGGCGGCGTGCGACTTGTTGAAACAGTAATTGGCGAACTCTTCTAGCTGATCCCAGAATTTTTCAGCCACCTGCGCCGTCGCACCACCAACCTTGACTGCCCCTTCGACAAATTCTGGTTTGACCTTCTTCATAAGGTCAATGTTCTTCTTACCAACAGCCTTACGAAGCGTGTCAGCCTGACCACCGGTAAATCCGCTCCATTCTTTCGAAATCTGCATGAATTGCTCTTGGTACACGAGAATGCCATACGTACTCTCAAGTGAGTTCTTCATACCTTCGTGCAAGTAGGTAATCTGCTCGTCGCCATGTTTACGGCGGATGAAGCTGTCAATGAACTGCATCGGACCCGGTCGGTACAGTGCTACCATGGCAATAATGTCGTCGAACACAGTTGGTTTCAGCTCCTTTAGGTATCGCTTCATACCGGCCGATTCCAGCTGAAACACACCGGTTGTGTCGCCGCGTTGCAATAGTTCGTACGTCTTCATGTCATCAAGCGGTATCTCACTAAGGGAGATTTCCTGCTTGTACACTTTTTTGATAATACGAAGCGCATTGTTAATAATCGTGAGGTTCGAAAGCCCCAAAAAGTCCATCTTAAGTAGCCCGAGCTCTTCGACCGGCCCCATAGGATATTGAGTTGCAACGACACCTTTTTGCGCCATTTCAAGCGGTGTGTAGTTCACGATGTCATCTGGTGCAATGACCACACCAGCAGCATGAACGCCGTGTGAACGGATTGTCCCTTCTAGACGGATGGCGTAATCGAAGACTTCTTTTGCCGTGGGGTTACTCTCGTATTCTGATTTAAGGTCCGGGTCTTTTTCGACGCTTACCGACAGTGGAATGTGGCGGCCCTGCACGGGCGGCGGAATCATTTTTGACAGCCGGTCGGCTTCGGCATATGGCACCTGAAGTACGCGGGCAACATCACGCACACTTGCCCGGGCAGCCATTTTACCAAACGTCACAATGTTGGCCACTCGTTCGCTACCATACTTCTGGGCGCAGTATTCAATAACTTCGTTCCGGCGGGTATCCTGGATGTCGATATCGATATCCGGCATCGAAATACGGTCAGGGTTTAAAAACCGCTCGAACAGTAAGTCGTATTTTAATGGGTCAAGGTCGGTGATGTTCAATGCGTACGCGATGATCGAACCTGCAGCCGAACCACGTCCGGGGCCAAAAATAATTCCCTGCGACTTACCCCAGTTCATAAAGTCCTGAACAATCAGGAAATAGCCGTTATAGCCCATTTTTTGAAGCACCTCAAGCTCCATGTCGAGTCGTTCGGTTACATCGTCGCTTAGTTCAGACCGTATTGCATTGTTTGCAAGCGACACGCTTTCATCAGGCGTCTTGCCGAGGTATCGACGGGCGAGTCCTCGATATACGAGTTTGTCGAGATATGATTTTTCCGTTTCACCTTCTGGAACAGGAAACGTTGGAATCAGAATACCACCGAGTTCAATCGAAAGGTCACAGCGATCAGCAATTGCCTTGGTGTTCGCCACCGCGTCGGGATTGGTTTTTTGCCAGCGTTCAATGATTTCGGCCGGGTCTGTAACGTGTAACTCGAACTCCTTCAGGCTCATGCGTTTTTCGTCTGAGAGATATGCGCCTGTACCGACACATAAAAGTATTTCGTGCGCGTCTTGGTCGCCGTGGTCAAGATAATGACCGTCACTCGTGACTACACAAGGAATATCGAGCTCTTTCGATAGCCGTTCTAGACCTTCGTTTATCTTAACCTGTACGTCCCATTTGCTCGGAGCGTCCGGATGGCCGTGGTCCTGTAATTCCAAGTAGTAGCGGTCACCGAAGATTGATTTGTACCAGCTTGCGACTCGCTTCGCTTCTTCGTAATTGTCGACACGTAGGTTTTCGCCTAGCTCACCACCAGCACAGGCACTGAGAGCGATGATTCCTTCGTTATATTGTTCTATGAGTTCGCGGTCAATTCGCGGTTTGTAGTACATACCTTCAAGGTTGGCGGTGGTCGACAGCTTCATTAGGTTTTTATACCCTGTGTCGTTCATGGCGAGAAGTATCAGATGGTACCGTGCTTTGTCTTTAGCCGGGTCTCGATCGAACCTGGAGCGTGCAGCGACATAGGTTTCAATCCCGATAATCGGTTTGACTCCGGCTTTGGTGGCGGCCTTATAGAACTCGATCGCACCGCTCATGGTTCCGTGGTCGGTAATGGCACACGAATTCATGCCGAGCGATTTGACACGCTCGACTAACTCATCGACCTTCGTCAGGCCGTCAAGAAGACTATGGTGCGTATGATTGTGCAAATGCACGTAATCCGACGCTGTAAGCACCTTCCCCATATGCATTTAGTATAGCGAACATCGCCCGCATACTCCCTGAATTAGTGTAGTCAAATTAGCGTGGGCCGGATTCGAGCGTATGACTAATACCGTCAAAGAAGTTTCCCAGCGGTGGGATGACGTTCCCGAGGAGGCTAAGAATCCAAATAATAAGGGCAATGACGAGCGTACCGCCTATGACACTACCGGCACCAAACAATATGCCTCGAACAAAATTCATGACATACACCTGGGCACGCGAGCGGTTGAAGTCGTAGAACAGTTCCTCAATCAATGCCGTTCGCGCTCCGCGCTCATTGTCTTTTTTTACAGAATGCGCCGCGCGCTTGACGTGTTTTACCGGCATGCCTACTTCGTTTTATCCTTATGTTGTTTTACGGAGTCAATCACTTCGACCGCTTTTGCCCGCACGTCGTCCGCGACTTCTTCGGCCTTGAATATAAGCTCATCCTTCCCGGAGGCTACTTTGTCTTTAGCTTCCAGGGCTTTCTGCTTAATGTCCTCTCGTGTTTCCTTACCGCTTTTTGGTGCGGTCAGAATGCCGGCGACAACACCCGCAGCCGCACCTACGATGGCTCCAAGGGCCAGTTTATTGCCTTTCATGTTTTGCTCCTTACTTCTTCCGGCGTTTCTTTAGCTGGTCAAGCACGATTTTAGCGAGCATCGCAGGTGTCGTTACTTTATTCACTCCCGCCACGACGTTTTCTAAACCTGTAACGGTTCGTTCGGCGCTCGATGTGACCCGCTTGATCTGCTGTGTCACCCGAACCAACAGAATGGCGAGGATTATCCCGATAAGCAGGAATACTGCCAAGAACACAGAAAGAATGATTACTAAAATTTCCATTGCTGTCATTTATTACCTCTACACAAATGGTAGCAGAAACGTCACGTCCCTGCTACCAAATGCGTCCTACGGTCAAACGGGCGTTAGGCTGCCGTATCGCGGCGTCCGCTGAAGAGCTTAACTACGAACAGTAGTATGAGTGCCCCGATTAGCGCGACAACAAAGCTCCAAATACTGAAACCAGTTGTGCCACTTACGCCTAATAACGGTAATACCAGATTACCGAGAATAGCGCCGACAACACCGACGACGATGTTCATAAGAATGCCCATCGAACCATCCGTCTTCATAATCATCGATGCGACCCAGCCAGCGAGACCGCCGATGATAATAGCCCCTATGAATCCTCCCATTCCTACCATTTCTTGCCTCCTTGGTTATGATTGGTAGCTCAATTATAGGCTTGCCGGAGCAGGCGCAATGTGAAGATAATTACAGTTTTTCGCGAAGGTAATCTCGGAGCTCGTTGCCAAAGTTAGGATGGGCGAGGCCAAAGTCGAGAGTCGTCTTCAGGTACTCTAACGGATTTCCCGTGTCATAGAACCGAGCGTTCTTAATTTCTTTGGCGTAAAAATCATGGCCGTCATTTATCATTTGCTGGACAAACGGTTGGAACGTAAACTCGCCGTCTTTATGGTCGGTAATGCCCCGTTCGATGTAGCCAAGTAGAGAGCCAGGCAGGAGGTAGCTTGAAACGGCCGCCAATTCAGAGGGCGCGTTATCTTTTCCGGGCTTCTCGACGACTTCGTTCATCTTTATTAAGTCATCACCAACCGGTTCTCCTGCTGCAAATCCGTAGCTGTCGTATTCGCTATCCTTTTCGGCACGTTTGCAGGCGAATACACCGCCGCCAGTCCGTTCATAGACATCGATCATTTGCGAGGTTGCGTTGGCCTCTGGCGTAAAGAAGTCGTCGGCCCAGGTGTAAATAAAAGGCTCGTCTCCGACAAGGTGTGCAGCGCTAAGAAGCGGCGTCGCGTTGCCATACGGTCCTTTTTGTCGGACGTAAATAAAGTTTGCTAGGTTAGCAATCTCTTCAACAAGGTCAATATATGGGCGTTTGCGCTCGCCTCCAGCCCGAAGATTACTAAGGAGCTCTTCGCTCGGCAAGTCAAAGTGATCTTCGATTGACCGCTTATTCGAGCTTCCCACAATAATGATATCCTTTATGCCTGCCCTGACGAGGTCTTCGACGACGTATTGAATAATTGGCTTGTCGATAAGCGGCATCATCTCTTTCGGCATCGCCTTGGTCTGGGGCAGGAAGCGTGTGCCAAACCCTGCGGCAGGAATGATTGCTTTAGTTGGTCGGTTCATAGTGTTTTCAGTTTCTCACGTATCAACTTTTGAGCCAAGCTTGGATTGGCCTTGCCCGCTGAACGTTTCATAACTTGTCCAACAAGATAGCCAATAGCTTTTTCGTTCCCTGCCTGAATATCAGAAATAGACTTCTTAGAAGCGTCGTCGGCCAGAACGTCGTCCACGACCGCGGCAATTGCTCCTTCGTCACTTTCCTGTAGTAGGTTCCGGTCGGCAGCTATTGTTTCGGGATCAGTTTCACCGGCGACAAGTGCCAGAAATACTTCTTTGGCCGACGTGCTTGAAAGCTTGGAGTCAGCCGTCATCTGTGCAAGCGTCAGTAAGTCCTCTACCGTTGGTCCGTCGCTGCTTTCAAGGTCGACCATGCCTTCGTCGCTGTCCGCTACCTTGAAAACACTGGCAAACCAATGCGCAACTCGTTCGGCGTGTTCGGGCACCTTCTGCAGGACACCGTACACCAATTCGGCATGATGTTTGTCGGCGAGTAGCGTCGTTACGACGGAACTATCGAGCGATAACCCTGAAAATGCCTGCCTAAAGTCGCCCGGCAGCATACCGACTTCTGCCTGGATGCTCTTGATTTCCTCATCTGTCAGGATGACCGGTGGAATATCGGCATCGGGCATGTACCGGTAGTCTTGGGCGTCTTCCTTGGACCGCTGCGACGTCGTTTTTTGTTTGGCATCGTCCCAGCCACGAGTTTCCTGCACGACAGCCTCACCACGCTCAAGTAGTTCAACCTGACGCTTAAACTCGTACTCGGCGGCTTTTTCAACACTTCGGAAGGAATTTAGGTTCTTTACTTCAGCACGCTTGCCAAGCATGTCGCTGCCAGCTTTCGCGACCGAAATGTTGACATCGAATCGCATGTTCCCATGATACAAATCACCGTGCGTCACACCGGCATATGTCATAAGACGGTACAATTCGGTGCTGTATGCCCTGGCTTCGGCAGGACTATGCATATCGGGTTCGGAAACAATTTCAATTAATGGCGTACCGGCGCGGTTTAGGTCTACCAAAGTATGGTCCGAATAGTGCGTCTGCTTACCGGCGTCTGACTCGATGTGGGCATGGTGAATCCGCACTTTGACAGTTGAGCCATCAGGCATCGGGGCTTCGACAAGACCCGCACCGATGGTTGGGTGGTACATCTGCGTAATCTGATAGCCCATTGGTAGGTCAGGGTAAAAATAATGCTTGCGATCGAAACGACTAACTTTCGCGACATCTGCATTGAGTGCTTTGGCCGCTTTGACAGCAAGATTGACGGCTTCACGGTTCAGAAGTGGCAGCATGCCTGGTAAGCCATAGTCAATTGGGTGTACAACACTGTTCGGCTCTTTATCCCGGGCATCATTATCCGCCGGGCTGAACAGCTTGGATTTAGTCGCTAACTGCACGTGACATTCAATGCCGATTGTCATGACCCAGTCATTCATATCAAATAGCCCCCACATCTTTTAATGCCTGTTTGTAGGCTGCCAACGAGCGCCTTGCGTCATCGTAATCCACGCGGACATTCGGCTCGTGGGCAATGCGGTTACGTACCTTATGAGCCGTCCAGATAGCATTAGCATTCGACCATGCATCACGAGCGAACTTCATTCGTTCACCCATGGTAGCGCCTTTCATGCCGCGCTGCATGAGTGCTTGGTCGAGTAATTTGTCGGCATTTAATATAGCGAGGTGATAGCTTGATTCTTCGCCGCGTACTAGCTGCCGTTCAATCTGCAGCCAGCTTGTTCGGTAGCGCTCCATATCAAGTGTCCGACCACCGCTTCGCCCGTGGGCAATAACGAATAATATGCCGGCGCCAACCAGCACAATCACAACCAGAAATACGATCATCAGACCATCGGTCATGACGTAGCCTCCATCGAACGAGCCAAAGCAAGAAGTGTAGCGTCGGATTTCCGCTGGCCAATTAACTGTACTCCGACTGGCAGACCGTCAGACATACCGGCAGGTACGGACAACGCCGGAATCCCTGCTAGGCTGACGCCGACCGTCATGGCGTCAGACAAGTACATTTTCATTGGGTCGTCGGTATTCTCACCGAACCCGAACGCTGTCGTCGGGGTGACGGGCGACACCAATACATCGTACCGCGAGAATAGGTCGTCGAATTGTTCGATAAGCTTTTGGCGCGCTTGTTGCGCCTTTAAGTAGTAAGCGTCGAAATATCCACTGGAAAGAACATAGTTGCCAATCATAATACGCCGTTTTGACTCGGCGACGAATCCCTTGTCGCGAGATAATCCGTATAATTCCTCAATCGTCTGAGCTTCTTCGCTTCGATTACCGTACCTTACGCCGTCGTAGCGCGCCAAGTTGCTAGCCACTTCGGCAGGAACGATAATGTAGTACATCGCAAGCGTGTATTTGGCGAGGGGTAGCTCGACATTCTCGACCGTATGACCGTTTGCTTTCAGTCGCTCGACATATTCATTCACTCGATCACGAACACCGGCGTCGGTATCTTTGGTCATGAAGTCCGAGATGACACCGATCTTGAGTGGCGAAACGTCAGAAACTGGTTTGAAAAAATCAGGTAAAGTCGTTGGGTCTTTCGTGTCCTGCCCTGCCATTATTTCAGTCACCAATTCGGCGTCTTCGGCCGTATTCGCGAAACAACCCATGACATCAGTACTACTCGCCATCGCGACAACTCCGTAGCGGCTGGTCATGCCATACGTCGGCTTGAAGCCGTATACGCCATTAAAACTGGCTGGCTGGCGAATCGATCCGCCCGTGTCGCTTCCAAGCGCGAATGGGACGATATCAAGTGCGACAGCCACCGCAGACCCACCACTACTGCCACCAGCAACTTTGGTCGGGTCAATCGCGTTTTTGGTCGGACCGAACGCCGAGTTTTCGGTACTGCTCCCGTGAGCGAATGAGTCTAAGTTCGCCTTGCCAATACAAATCGCTCCTTCGGCTTCGAGTCGCTCAACGACGGTTGCCTGTAGTGGCGCCACAAAGTTTTCCAAAATATGACTGGCGGCAGTTGTTGGTCCATCAAAAGCAAGGTAGTTGTCTTTTACAATGAACGGTACCCCGGCCAATCGCCCGGTCACCTTACCGCTATCTACAAGCTCGGCTCGTTCATACGCCCTTTCAGCCGTCAAATGAAGCAAAGCATGGTATGACTCGCTGGCGCGCGCGGCTTCAATTGCCTGTTCAACATTTTCGCGGGCAGGCCGACCAAGATATGTAGCAATCGTCTTCATTAAATAACCTTTGGCACTTTCACTTGCGAATCTTTCACGCTTGGCGCAAGCGCGAGCAAATCTTCACGCGTGACGTCACCTTCATCAACAACGTCCTGACGGTAGATATTCTGAAGTCCAGTTACCTGGTAGGCCGGCTCCACCTCTTTGGTGTCAAGTTCGTCAAGCTGTTCGACATACGCCAGAATTCTTCCCAGGTCTTCAGTCAACCCGTCGATTTCGTCTTCGGCCAGTTGAAGGTTACTGAGGGCGGCAAGCCTCAGAACCGTATCACGAGAAATTTGCGTCATATAGCCCATTGTACCGTACGTTACAGTGGTATGAGAAGTGCCTACTAGCGAGAGGCGGCTTATTTTGCGCGGTGTTGGTTAATTTCAGCAATGAGATCACGTAGTTCGGCCGCTTTTTCAAATTCAAGGTTGGCGCTGGCAAGTTCCATCTGCCCAGTCAGGTCCTTAACCAGACTGTCATATTCGTCCTTGGGAATCTTTTTAAAGTCGATTTTTGGTTTTTTGTCGTCGTCTTTCATTGGAATGATTGCACGGAGCCCTTCGTCAATTGCCTTGGCAATGCTTGTCGGTGTGATACCGTGCTCCTTGTTGTATGCCTCCTGAATACCCCTACGACGGTTTGTTTCGTCAATTGCTGCCTGCATACTCCGAGTCACAGTGTCGGCGTACATGATGACCATTCCTTCTTGGTGCCGCGCGGCGCGGCCAATAGTCTGGATAAGAGCGCTTTCCGAACGTAGAAACCCTTCCTTGTCTGCGTCGATAATTGCAACCAGACTCACTTCCGGTAGGTCCAGTCCTTCGCGAAGCAAGTTGATACCAATTAACACGTCGTATGTTCCCATACGTAGGTCACGCAAAATATCACCACGCTCCAACGTGTCGACGTCACTATGAATGTACGCGGTCTTGATGTTCAGGTCGAGCAGGTGCTGACTCAGGTCTTCGGCCATACGCTTCGTTAGCGTCGTCACGAGTACGCGCTGGTGCTTTTCTGTGCGGTCGCGGATTTCTGCAATCAAGTCGTCGACCTGACCACGACTCGGACGGACGTCAATCTTCGGATCAAGTAAGCCCGTTGGACGAATGACCTGTTGGGCCGGTTCCGGCGTGTGTGTAAGTTCGTATTCACCCGGCGTTGCCGATACGTAAATCGCCTGGTTAATATGACGGTCAAACTCATCAAACCGGAGCGGACGGTTGTCAAGCGCGCTCGGCAAACGGAAGCCGTGTTCTACAAGCACTTCCTTACGAGCACGGTCACCGTTATACATACCGCGGACCTGAGGCAGAGTCATGTGGCTTTCGTCGACGAGCAACAACCAGTCATCCGGGAAGTAATCAATCAATGTCGCCGGTTGTTCGCCAGGTTCACGGTTGGTTAAGTAGCGGCTGTAGTTTTCGATGCCTTTAACAAAACCGGTTTCTTCGAGCATTTCAATGTCGTATTTGGTGCGCTGTGCCAAACGCTGGGCTTCGAGTAGCTTGTCGTGACGTTCGAACCATTCCATCCGCTCGTCAAATTCATGTTTTATCTTTTCAATTGCCGTTTCCAGCTTTTCCTTCGGCGTTACGTAGTGGCTTGAAGGAAAGATTTTCAGTTCATCCGGTTCACCTAATATCTCTCCCGTAAGTGGATCGATGCGGGTAATACGGTCGATTTCGTCGCCGAAGAATTCTACCCGATATGCCACATCGCTACCAGCCGGAAATACGTCGACGACGTCGCCTTTAGAGCGGAACGTACCGCGGTGAAAATCGACGTCGTTACGTTGGTATTGAATGTCAGTCAGCAGGCGTAGGAATTTGTCTTGCTGACGACGTTCGCCCTTTTTTACGTGGATCGACATTTCGGCATATGAGTCTGGCGAACCGATACCGTATATACAGCTGACGCTAGCGACGATGATTACATCACGACCGGTAAGAAGAGCAGTGGTCGCAGCATGGCGAAGACGGTCGATTTCGTCGTTTATCTTCGAATCTTTTTCAATATAGGTATCGCTTGACGCAATATATGCTTCCGGCTGGTAATAGTCGAAGTAACTGACGAAGTAATGAACTTCGTTTTCCGGAAAGAATGCCTTGAATTCAGAAAAAAGTTGAGCGGCAAGAGTCTTGTTATGCGCTAACACGAGCGTTGGTACACCACGGTTCGCAATAATATTCGCCATGGTGAACGTCTTACCAGAACCGGTGACACCAAGAAGCGTTTGTTCGCGGACGCCTTGTTCAAGCCCATCAATGAGCTGTTTAATGGCCGTGGGTTGGTCCCCCATCGGTGCGTACTCGGTATTGAGCTTAAATACACCCATCCCACTATTGTACCGTAGGAATTACTAAGATTCTATGTGAGCGTCGTAGAGAGAAGTATAGCCTTTGCTTCTTCGAACGTCTTTCCGCTGAAAAGTTGTCGGGCTTCTTTTTCTGATGCAACGCCTTCGTCGCTCATGCCATCGACGATATTCATTTTCGTACCGTCGCCGTCATGAATCGACGCGTCAAGCAGAGTCAGGCCGTATTGCATAGAAGGAACATTAATAACACCGAGTCCGAAGCCGCAGCCACTTAAACCAACTTTCGTGTATGGTAAAGAGTCCGGGTCGGCCAGCCCTACGGTCGTCACGTATTTATCCGAGCGGGTCTCAGCGATAGCGCGCATGAATTTTGCGCCCTGCCAGCCTTTTAGCTCCTCGGTTTCAGCTGCGACAATTCTCGTCGCGTTCTCGTTTTCACAGGTGCCGCCCAAACCGCCGTTCGCGCCCAGCCGGTAAACCACCTGGTATTTCTCGTCCGGGGATTTCAACGTCAGCGTTTCTATACTTGTTTCATTAGATGTAACTGGAAATGTGCCTGACTGCTCCCTGCTTAATGTCCATGTTTTGGGATATTTGAAAGACAGTTTAATGCCAAAGCTCTTGTCAAACGCGGCTTCTTCCAGTGTATTTGACGATCCCGATACCAATGATTGGTCCGCTTGTTTGTCAGACCGCGACGGTGAGACCTTACCGAGTCTGTCCCAGAATACATATCCGAGCACGCCAAGAAGCGCGATGACAACGACAATTACGATAACGGCCGCTGCAGAGCCTTGTTGCCGTTTTAATGTCATATATAACCCTCCAACTTATGTTCGTACGTTCATTACAACAGACGTACCCTTCAAGCACAAGCATTTTTACGGGTTATTTGCTACAATCATCTCAAACGAGCCAGCATGAAACCAAAACCAGACACAGACCTCCCAGTATGCATTCCGCGCGACATCGTCCTACAGGCGGCCATGATTCGTCTAGGGAGTGTCGATGATGAACTACAGGCCGGATATAACGTTATCCGCAAATATCACCGTACCGTAACGATTTTCGGTTCGGCCCGAATTCCCGAAGGCGACCGCTACTACGAAGCCGCCCGGCATTTGGCCTGGAAACTTGCCGGCCTGAACTATGCCGTCATTACCGGAGGTGGGCACGGTATTATGGAAGCCGCCAATCGTGGCGCGTATGAAGCTGACGGCGACTCTGTCGGGTTTAATATTGCCCTGCCCCACGAGCAGACCTTGAACCCTTACACTACTGAGTCACTGTCGTTCAGCCACTTCTCACCACGAAAGATCGCCATGACGTTGTATGCCGATGCGTACGTTTACTTCCCTGGTGGTTTTGGCACAATGGACGAAATGATGGAAATTCTGACGCTCATTCAGACGGGAAAAACCGCCAAAGCGCCGGTCATTCTTTACGGTGTCGATTTTTGGAAACCTTTCGACCAATTTATACGTCAGTCAATGCTTGAACGCGACCATCTTATTTCGCCTGGCGACGAAAATTTGTACCATATCACTGATGACGTACACGAGGTCGTCCGAATCGTGAAGTCCAATAAGACCTACTGCGATCACTAATTCTTGATTACAGAGACTTTGTAGTCCGCAGGGGCTTCGTCTAGATATTTTTCAATAGCTTCAAGGCTTAATAAACCGGCCTGTGCGCCTATAGATTGCACGACGCTCATGCTGTTTATCGGCGCCCATGTCAACGCTTCCTCGACGGACTTTTCCATTGCAATACCGGCGACGATCGTAGAAGCGAATGCGTCACCAGCACCGGTACGGTCGAGTGGCGGCGCCGGGTCTGGATAATTAGGAATCGTCACTAGCTTTCCTTCAAAGGACGCGTACGAGCCATGTGCCCCGTCGGTGATAACAACGACGTCCGGGCCTAGTTCGTGTAGTCCATTGGCCAAAGCACGGACATCTTCATGCGGCAAACCAGTTACGTCCATAGCTTCTTCGCGGTTCATGACCACCATATATGCTTTTTTATAAAGCGATCCGAGTTTTTCGGTGCCCCATTCAAAATGATACGTCGCCGGTTGGAAAACGAATTTAATCTCAGGATTTTCAGCCAAATACGCGTCAAGCCCTTCGTGGAGTGACCATGAATCTTTGCCTATGTACGCGAGGTAAATCCAATCGGGCTTCTTCGAAGGCGCCTTCCATGAGTAGTCGTACGACTCGCTTTTTACCAACATGGTCCGGTCGGAACCGTGCCTAAGCACATACCAGTAGCTCGACTTCGACCCTGCTTGGGTGACCATTGGCTCGGTGTCTATGTTTTCTTTTTTCAGATGTGCCAAAGAGTTCTTGCCGTGTTCATCGTCACCCAACCATGCCATAAGTTGCACGTCGAGCCCTAACCTGGCGCATGACACGGCTGCGTTCGGCGACGGGCCGACCGAGCGGACGATATCGACGTGTTCGTATGGTGGTTTCGACCCAAATGGAAGTTTTAACCATTCTTTGCCGTCTTTATCGGTTTCAACTACACTGTAATTCTCGTCCAGTTTTATGAAAGCATCGGTAAATATGTCACCAATAGCGAGTAAGGTCGGCTTGCCCGAACGCTCATCCGTCGCAGCAATATTGGGGTGCCCTTCGTCCTTTGTTGGCTTCAACCCGGCTTGTTTTGCCAACTCATGTACCATTTCTCCGCTCGTGCGGTCGTGTTCGGCGTAACGCTTAATTATCTCGATTCGTAGGTGACGCTGGGCGTGGCCGACTACACGATTCTTAAACGGTAGCTCATGGTGCGCGTTCTCAACCACATCCTGTTCGTTGAACGATACTGGCCCTTCTGGAAAGCGAAGAAGCACGTATTCACAGTCCTTGAATATGGTGGTTGGATTGTCATTCATCACAATTGCACCCAGCGCATGGTACAATTCTTCGGCCGAGGTGTCGGCTGGGTCCAAACCTAGTTGACGCATAGCGGAGTGCGCTTTTTCGGTTATATCGGCGATCAGTCGGGTATCAATTCCTTCATTACCTACAGCACGCTCAAATTCTGCGAGCGTGCGTGTGAATAACGGGTGGTCATTCGATAGTATGTCTGCTAGGAACTTGCTCATACTCCTCCTTAAAACGGCCTTTCACTAAGTGGCATTTCGTGAAGCCGCACGCCATGGCGAAGAATGCCCGCCTTCGCCCCAACCTTTGTTACAACTGAAGTCGAATTAGCACTGGCAAATACGATAGATTCTTTAAGTGTTTTTCCCTGGGACCACTGACTCAAGAAGCCTGACCCGAACGCGTCTCCGGCGCCGGTACGGTCAATGACTTTTACGTCTTCATACATCCCACCTCGCACCACCGTCTTACCATCCGTAGCTACCACGCCATTCGGGCCATCGCTCACAATCGCGACCGATACGTAGTGCAGCAAGTGTCGCGCCAGTTCTTCAGAGTCAGAACCTTCAACAATTTGCGCCGCTTCCTCCTTGTTAACACTCAGGACTTCAACGTCATCAAGTAATCCTTTTAGCTTTGCTGGGTGGCTGAGTTCGCCTTTTCCAGGATTAAAGAATATCTTAATGCCTTTGTCGCGGGCATGGTCGAATAGCTTCGCAAGCACATCCATACTGCCCGCCATACTTGATACATACAGCCAGTCCGCTTCAACCTCTTTTAAATCGAAGTTATGAATGTCGTAATGCGTACTGGCACCCCGGTACGTTAAAATTGTCCGTTCGCCGTTCGGTGCGAGTAAAAGCACCGAATAACCCGTATGGTATTTTTCAGAATAGGACACATGCCGTGTGTCGACCCCTTCTTCATCCAAGTCGTCAAGCACAGCACGTCCTGCTGGGTCGTGACCTATCGTTCCCATGAACGTGGCATGCAGCCCTTGGCGTGCGAATGTGACCGAGGCATTGGTCGCACCTCCACCGGTTGAAAAGTGAATATTATTCACGTCTGCCTTCGCGCCCATTTCTAGTTGCATCACCTGTTCATGCAGCGTCTTGTCGGTCACTGGCTTAAATTCGTCACTATGACTTAAAAAGACGTCCTGCACCGCCGCGCCAACCGATAATATTGAAGGAATTCGCCCACTCATTGGTGTCATTATACCACTTATGTTTCTCGTAAATGCCCCGATACCCGGTGCTTAATTGATAGCTCTTCCCGCAGAGCCGAACGCATTGATTTTTTCTTCAACTACGGCTTCGACCGCTTTATATACTTCGGGCATCAGTTTTACCACGGCGTACTCTTTAGGGTTATCTGCCAGGACCTTTTCGAGCGTAGTTCTGAAGACATAGCGCATATCGCTATTGATGTTGATTTTCGACACGCCAATCTTAGCCGCTTCCTCAAAGTAGTGGAGTGGCGTACCCGACCCGCCGTGCAGGCTGATCTGGCACCCGATTGCTTCCCGAATACGCGCAAGTAGTTCTAGGTCAAGCTCTTTGGGAACAGGGTATTTGCCGTGCAAGTTCCCCACAGCGGCCGCGAACGTGTCTATACCGGTTGCTTCCACGAACGATTTTGTGCCTTCCGGCGTACTGAACGTTTTCTTGATTTCTTCGTAATCTATCTCTTCTTCATGAAGATTCGATGAACCACCAAAGTAGTGGGGTTCGCTTTCGACCAGTGCGCCAGTAAATTTAGCGTATTCGACGACTTCTTTCGTCTTTTCAATAATTTCTTCTTCGGTGGCGTCGTGGTTGGCCTGCGAAATATCGATATGGATGAATTCGTAGCCGGCGTCAATCGCCCGCTTACAGCTTTCGACGGTCGGGCTATGGTCCAAGTTAAGGTACATCTCAACACCGTACTCTGCCTTGTAGTTGTCCACCATGTCGCGGACGTTCTCAAGTCCTAAGGCTTCGACCTCACCGTCGCTTACTTCAACTAACACCGGTGCGTTCAGTTTTTGTGCTGCTCTTGCTACCGCGATCAGCGTTTCCTGGTTATCTATATTAAACGCACCAACCGCAAATTTTTGCTGGCGGCTGCGCTGCATCAAGTGTCGCGCCCGTGTTGTGTTATCCCGAATTTGTCGTATGCTGTGGCTCACGGTTAGTATCCTTTCTTGTACTGCGGTACGGTGCGCACGAATGCTTTTATCTTTTTTGCCAGGTTTTTGCCGTCTAGGCCAAAATGTTCGACGACAGCCCTTGGGTCACCGCTTTCGCCATAACGGTCTTCAACGCCTAGGCGCTTAACCGGAATGGGTAGAAATTCGCTGACACATTCGGTAATGGCACTGCCTAAGCCGCCATTTATTTGAGCCTCCTCGCAGGTCACGGCCCGTCCGGTTTTTTCAACACTCTTGAGGACCGTCGCGTTATCGAGCGGCTTGATAGTCGGCACATGTACGACCTCAGCGTCTATTCCATCGCTCAGTAGCAGTTCAGCCGCAACGAGCAATTCGTAGGTCATCGTACCCGTGCCAAATAAAGTAATGTCTTTACCGCTCTTAAGTACGTACGCCTTTCCAATTTCAAATGGTGACTTTTCGGTACTGAATACTGCCGTCTTGTCGCGTGCCAGCCGCAGATAACTTGGCCGTCCGTTCTTAGCTATAGCAAGCGTCGCCTTCTCGGCTTCAATACTGTCACCAGGCACTATGACTATCATGTTCGGCATAGTCCTCATAAGCGCGATGTCTTCCAGCATCTGGTGGGTGGCGCCGTCTGGCCCGGTATAGAGACCTGCGTGGCCGCCAATAATTTTAACCGGTTGATCATTCAGTGCTACCGTCGTTTTAATCTGTTCCCAGTTGCGACCCGGACTAAACGCCGCATAACTGGCGGTAAACGGAATCTTACCGGCACGCGCGAGGCCGCTTGCGACAGTCACTAGGTTCTGTTCGGCCACACCAACTTCGATAAATCGTTTAGGAAACGCCTCTCGGAACAGGTGCATTTGTACGCTTTCGGTCAGGTCAGCACACAGGGCAACTACATTCTTATCGGATTCCCCCGCCCGCTTTAATCCACGGCCGAACCCAGCACGGGTTGGTTCATGCGCTACGTCATCAGTAAGTATGGTTTTTGCCAGGTGAAAATTACTCATGCTTTTGTCCTTCGTGCGTGATCTTGCCACGGAGCGTCCGAAGCTCGGCGAGTGCCTGCTTGGCTTGCTCGTGGTTCGGCGGTACGCCATGCCAATGGTAATCGTACTCCATAAAGTCGATACCTTTGCCGGGAATCGTATGCGTAATGATGACACTCGGTCGGTTAGTGATAGCTTTGGCCATACCGACGGCATCTAAAATGCTTTCAACGTTATGGCCGTCGATTTCCTGCACATGCCACCCGAAACTGCGCCACTTGCCAGCCAAATCCTCAAGCGGCATGACATCTTCGGTATTGCCGTCAATCTGAATGTTGTTGCGATCCACGAACACAATCAGCTGACTTAACTTGTACTTGCCCGCAAACATAGCAGCTTCCCATATATTGCCCTCGTCCAGCTCGCCGTCACCGGTAACACAGTAGACGAACCGGTGCGTCTGGTTGTCTAAATATTGCAAGCTGTAGGCCACGCCCGCTGCCTGGCTAAGTCCACTCCCTAGTGGGCCGCTAGTATTTTCAAGACCCGGCAGACGTGTGCGCTCGGGGTGACCCTGCAATCTTGAACCTAACTTTCGAAGCGTCATCAGTTCCTTCTTATCAAAAAATCCCGCCTCTGCCATGGCGGCGTATTGCACCGGTACGCAGTGACCGTTCGACAGGAAAAAGTAGTCGCGGTCGGCCCATTCTGGCTTTTTTGGCTTGTAGTTCATAACGCCAAAGTAAAGCGTCGCCACAAGGTCGGCGAGTCCAAGTGGCCCTGCCGAGTGACCACTGCCGGCTTCTTCGAGCATTCGTATAATATCGCGGCGCAGAACCACCGCTTTTTGCTCAATTTGCTTTATCGTAAGAGGCCCACTCATTACCGTTATTGTAGCATGAGCGGGATCGTTTTAAATGACGCCGTGCTTATTAATTTCTGACACCAACGCCTTGTATGTCGCGGCAGGGTCGGCCGATTTAGCAATAGTTCCACCGACATTCAGTACGTCAATGCCGCCTTGGGCCAAGTTGAACGCGTTATCAAGCGTCACCCCACCATCCCAGCCAATTTCAACATCGGGTTTGATGGTACGTATTAACCGAACTTTTTCGAGCTGCATCAAACTTGCTTCGCCGCCATAATGGCCAAGGTTACCACTAAATATCATCACGTGGTCGGCCTGCTCGATAATCGGCGCGATACTTGCAGGTACGGTCGGTCGCTGCAGTGCAACACCCGCCTTTACGCCTGCCGTCTTAATGCGCTGCATAATCGGTAGCAGGTCTTCGTTCACCTCGGCGTGAAATATTATCAGATCCGCTTTAAGGGCAATCAACTGCTCTACGTATTCAGATGGCCTAGCTACCATGGCATGAATATCGGCGTGCCAACCCTGCGGCCACCAGGCTTCGCTGGCACCGATCGTGAAGGTCGGTGCGAATTCACCATCCGAAATATCAATATGAACGCGATCGGCCAGCTGATGGATCTTTTCCATCATAGCTTTGTATTGGTCGGTCGTTTCAGCCAATACCGTTGGTGCTATCGTCGCGGCCATCAGGCAAGCTCGTCAATCTGCGCGTTGCGGCGCCTAAACCTTGCAGCATTACCAAAAGGCGTGTTAAGCCAGGTCTCAATAATACCCTTCCAGGCGGCTTCGTCGTCTTCCAGAACACGCGAAGGCAAGCAAAGCACGTTACTGTCGTTGTCGTGGCGTGTCATCTTGGCTTCGTAGGCGTCCCATATGACTGCGGCGCGAATTCCGCGGAACCGGTTGGCTGCCATGGCCATACCTTGGCCGCCACCACATAGTAGGATGGCCCGTGGGTCTTCGTCGGTATCTCCGATAACCCGCGTCGCTGCCAGTTGTGCAAAATCAGGAAAATCATCGTTCGGATCAAGCTCCGCATCGCCGACGTCTTCAACATCATAGCCGTGCTTCGCAAGGTATGCGAAGACCTTTTCTTTTAGGTAAAACCCTTGATGGTCTGCTCCAAGATAGATTTTCATGCTGGTTAAAGTATAAGCGTAATGGAAATAGGCGTAAAGGTATTGACAATTTATTGAATATTTGCTATAATATACTTTACGCGCTTCTCTCGACTATGTAGAGGTGCGCCCGCACCTCAGAAAGGGGCTATCATGCCCAGCTACGTCATCTTCGGCCTGTTCATCGCGACGCTCGCCCTGCCGGCAGTCGTCGCCCTGTGGGCAGCGATTTACGTCGACAAGTACACCCGCTACTTCGTCGGTTCGGTCGGCATCATGCTGGCCATCGGCGTCCACGCCGGTACCGCCTACTACTCCTACCTGCACTACCCGGAGTGGTGGAGCAACTACGACTGGCCGATCGGCTTCGTCTACGTTCCGGCGGCAATCTACAACGTCATCGGGATCGCCTGGTCGTTCAAGGACCTGGCCGACCGGATCGACAAGGAACGCTCCCGACGCGTTCCCGTGTACCGCCGACGCTGAGGTGCAGCTGACCGGGAGATTCGTCTCCCGGTCAGCCAGCACAATTACCACCATGGGTGGTTTTTTTATTTGTTTAAGTTCTTCGCGACGTCGGCTGCTAGTTCAACAAGTCGGTTACTATACCCCCACTCGTTGTCGTACCAGACCATGACTTTTACAAGGTTACCGCCAACGACTTTGGTAAGTGGCAGGTCGACCGTTCCGGAATTACTATTACCAATGTAGTCGCTCGACACGAGCGGCTCTTCAGATACGCCAAGAATTCCCTGGTAGTATGGTTGGTCGGCAGCTTTTTTGAATACTTCGTTCACTTCTTCGACCGTCACATCTTTCGAAAGCAGCGCAGTGACATCGCTAATAGATACCACAGGTGTTGGTACGCGTACGCTGAGTCCATCGAACTTGCCTTCAAGTTGTGGCAGAGTCTTCGTAACGGCAATCGCGGCACCGGTTGTGGTAGGCACGATGTTTTCGGCAGCGTTACGGCCTTCACGCAGGTCCTTGCTTGGTGCGTCCTGTAACTTTTGGCTGGCGGTGTAACTGTGAATGGTTGTGAGCATTGACTTTTCAACCCCGAATTCGCTGTCCAGAATAGCCATGACAGCGCCCAACGAGTTGGTCGTACAACTGGCGTTTGAAATAACTTCTGTCGAACCTTCAACCTTATCGTCATTGGCACCAAGTACGATAGTGTCGACTCCGTCGGACTTGGTCGGACCCGAAATAACGACGCGCTTAGCGCCGGCCTGTACGTGCTTTGACGCACCTTCCTTGTCGGTAAAGAAACCTGTTGATTCAATGACAAGCTCGACGCCAAGGTCTTTCCATGGCAGAGCAGCTGGGTCTTTTTCGGCTAGCACCTTAATGTGCTGTCCGTTTACAACAATTCCTTGGTCGTCCGATGACACATCGTGGCCGTACGTTCCATAATTACTGTCATGCTTTAAAAGGTACGCTAGCGTGGCGTTGTCGGTCAGGTCGTTAATAGCCACGATTTCAAGGTCGGTGCGTTCAAATGCGATCTTGAATGCGTTACGGCCGATTCGGCCGAAGCCGTTGATGGCGATTTTGGTCTTGCTCATGTACTGCCCACTCCTATAAAAATCAGTATGGTTAACTTGCTTATGATTATACACCAGTACCGAAAAATATTTTAAGAGGTAGCGACTGCGCTATACTACAATTATGAAAAAGCGTGATGTCATAGGGGCGGCCCGGCCGCATTACCCAGAAGAGCAACTGCTCGAACTGGAGCATGCCATTGATGTCACAACCGAAGCGCATAAAGGTCAGAAACGCCGTAGCGGAGAGCCGTACATTGTCCACCCGCTAGCTGTTGCCAAGCTGCTTATCGACTGGGAAATGGACATCGATTCTGTTCTGGCGGGTATCCTCCACGACACTGTCGAAGATACCGACCTGACGCTTGAGCGTATCGAAACGCTCTTTGGGCAGGATGTTGCATTCCTGGTAGACGGTGTGACCAAAGTCGGCCAAGCCCGAAGTGGCATGCGCGACCTCGAAAGTTATTTGCCACAAACCAAAGACAACCTGTCAAAGTTGCTCATCGCCATTGGCCGCGACGTACGCGTGATTATCATTAAAATTGCCGACCGCCTGCATAACCTGCAGACGCTGGAATATATGTCGAAAGAAAAGCAGGTCAAGATCGCCCGCGAAAGCCTAGAAGTCTTCGCTCCTATGGCCGACCGGTTTGGTATGGGTGGACCGCGTATGCAAATTGAAGAGCTTGCATTCCGCTACGTCGACCCGAAGGAATTCACTCGCACCCAGAACATGTTAAAAAAGCGGCTTGGTAAAAGCACCCGTAAGCTTGGTAAGATCCGCGAGGAAGTCGAAAAGCGCTTAACCGAAGAAGGCGTGGAGTTCGAAATCAACGGCCGAGTAAAAAGTGTCTATTCTCTATGGCGTAAATTACAGAAGACAGATGGTAATATAGACGATATTTACGATCTTATGGCGCTGCGTATCATCGTGAAGAACAAGCACGAATGCTACCGCACGCTCGGGATATTGCACGGTATGTACCAACCGATGATCCACCGTATTAAAGACTATATTGCCGTGCCAAAAACGAACGGTTACCAAAGTCTGCACACGACTGTCATAACGCCGAATGAGCAGATTGTTGAGTTTCAAGTACGTTCCCACGCTATGCACCAATACGCCGAGGGTGGGCTGGCCGCGAGCTTTCATTACCACGAGCAAAAAACTGCCAACACCTACACCAAAAAGAAAGGCCATCTTGAAAAACTGCCTAGCCAATTACAATGGATAACCCAGTTACAAGAAATCGCCGGTAAATTGCGCCGTGGCGAGGACGTGCCTCGTGAGCAACTTGATATCGACTTGTTTGGCCGACGCATGTTCATCTATTCACCGAAAGGTGATATTTATAACCTGCCGCACGGAGCCCTGCCTCTCGACTTCGCGTACCTTATTCACTCCGACATTGGCAAATACGCGGCGAGCTTTAAGGTTAACGGTAAGATTCATCCGTTCGACAAACCACTCGAAAACGGTGACATGGTTGAGGTCATCACCAAAAAGATGCCGCAGGCAAAACGTGCTTGGCTAGACCTCGTTAAGACATCTCACGCCAAAGAAAAGCTACGTTCCCAGCTGAAACAATTAGGGTTGATTGAATCTTTAACCAACGCCGCAGCAATTATGCGTGAAAAAGCACGCCGACGTCGGAAAACCCCCTCTTAAGCACGGTTGGTCTTAAGGTAGTCCGTCACAAGCGGCTGGAATCCGTCATCGAGATTCTGAACTTCGTCGAGCGGAATCCACGAGTATTGGTCGTGTTCCCAGCTAATTTTTACGTCTGGACGCTCTGACACCTTTGCCACAAAGAGATATAAGTCATATTCTCGGCCAAATGCTTTAAATTGGCGCTTTCCTATTTGACGCATCACCGACTCTTCCAAATTAATTCCGGTTTCTTCAAACGTTTCGCGGCACGCTGCTACCGCCGGAGTTTCACCGGATTCGATTTCGCCGCCAGGTAAGTCCGAGGTCAAAGGAATGTGCGGATGAGATTCGCTCCGCCTCAGAATCAGCGCATTGTTTTCAGAATCGAGTAAGAGTAATTTTGCGCTGTGTTTGACTACCATGTCCTACTTATTATTCCAACGCTCAATACAAGATTTTATAATCGCCTTGGCTTCTTCAACGTCGCCCCAGCCTTTTACAATAGTGCTTCCTGGTTTTTTCAGGTCTTTGTAATGCGTAAAGTGATGCTCTAATTTTTGCTTAAGCACAGGATCGTCATCTATAGACTTAATCCAATCGCCTTGGTCTCGGTTGTCAGCAGGCACGACGACTACCTTGTCGTCGACTTCACCGTCGTCTTCGAATTTCATGACACCGACAATTTTTGCCTCTAGCCACACACCGGTTGGCAACGGCTCAGGACAAAGAATGAGCGTATCCAGTTCGTCGCCATCTTCATCGAGCGTCTGCGGTATGAAACCGTAATTACATGGCTTGGCAAAAATAGCTGGCTCAACACGGTCTAACATGAAGGCTGCATGCTCGCGGTCCCATTCGACCTTTAGGCGTGAGCCTTCAGGAATCTCTACGACGGTATTTACCAATCCGTTATCTACATCACCTGGGGTTAATACTTGGTTAAAATCGGCCACAGTTCGTCTCCTTCTTTCGTGTTACAAGTGAACTCTCTTATTAAAAGTATAGCAAAACAATCCGTGTCGTATAATAAGGCCATGTCTTCCCCGAAACTGCTAATTACGCCCGACTACATACGAGCTGCGATTAAGGCGATTGAAAAAGCCGAACACCGAGTTATCTTTATGTCTCTTATGTTCACCGACGACGATGTGACCGACGATTTTGTCGATGCACTTGAAGCCGCAGCTGGTCGCGGCGTCAGTGTTCAAATAGCCGCCGACACGTTTACGTATGGCGAACTGGGTGGGCATTTCGTTCCGTTCAAGTTCTTCAAGGAAAAATCACGCGCCACCACAAAAGTCGTACGCGAACTTACAAAAAAAGGAGTGACGTTCAATTGGCTCGGCCGCTTTAGTACGACGCCAGTGACCGGACGCACTCATATAAAATGTCTGGTCGTCGACGACACTGTTTTTTCATTCGGCGGTGTCAATCTGTATGGCAAAGACATCACCGGAAACGTTGATTATATGTTCCGCTGCGAAGACGACCGTCTAGCGGACGACTTAGTGCATGAATTTAACCAAATCACCAAGGCCGACCGCAGCCATTTCGCGTATCGCAGCCATAAATTCTCATACGGTAAACACACGGTCTTGACCGATGGTGGGTTCCAGGGCGATTCGATTATTTACCGCCGTGCCGTCGAACTTGCAAAAGAGGCATCTGACATTTTACTGGTTTCACAGTACTGTCCTACCGGAAAACTTAGTCGTGTTATTAAGACCAAGCCGTCGCGACTATATTTCAACCCGCCACACCTAGCTGGTCCACTGAACAAGATGGTCATTTCGGTCGGTATGTTTTTCTCGAACCATAAGACGCTGTACACACGAAACCGTTACCTACACGCCAAGTTCATGATTTTCACTATGCCGGACGGACACAAGATCGCGCTCAGCGGTTCACACAATTTTGTATACGGCGGCGTGCTACTTGGTACCCGCGAAATTGCCCTCGAAACTGCTGACCCGAAGATTATTCGGCAGTTGGAAGCATTCTTTCGGGAACATGTTGCCTAAGACCGTCTAGGTACTCCCGTATTGCAAGTGCCGCGCTGGCGCCTTCACCGACCGCACTGGCAATCTGCATAGTTGCTCCACTTCGGACGTCGCCGCTCGCGAATACACCTTTCATAGACGTTTGAAGGTTTAGGTCTGTTTTAATCAGGCGGTTTTCGTCTAGTTCAATTGCAGAATCCTTTAAGAACTGCGTGTTCGGATTAAGTCCCACGAACACGAATACGCCGTCGGTTTCAAATTCGACCGGCTGGCCATCTTTAACAGCCTTGACCGAGCTAACTTTACCGTCGGTTGCGGCGATTTCGGAGGTCTGGGTGTTCAAGTGAATCGTGATTTGTCCGGCATCTACGTGCTTCTGCATTTCGTCCTGCAGCACTTGACTAGCTTTTACCGTGCTTCGAACCAGCAGGTCTATGTGTGAGGTAAAGCGCGTCAGAAAGATCGCTTCCTGAAAAGCCGAATTTCCTCCGCCAATGACTACCAGGCGCTTGTCACGATAGAACGCACCATCGCATGTCGCACAGTAATGCACGCCACGACCGTAATATTCGGCCTCACCAGGTACGCCGATTTTGTTGTAGTCGCTACCGGTTGCTATTAGCACGGCACGAGCCTCGACTGGCTGCCCGTCAACAATGACTGTTTTTGTGTCACCATTGTCTTTAATTTCTGACACCTCGCCAAGCTCAATCTGCGCGCCAAAGCGCTCAGCCTGGGCTTCAAGCTGACCGGCCAGTTTCATACCTTCAATTCCCTCAGGGAAACCAGGATAATTGTCGACTTTGTCGGTAATCGCTGCCATACCACCAATGACACCCTTTTCGTACAGTACGGTATCAATGTTCTCCCGCGTCGTGTATACGGCTGCGGCAAGAGCACTCGGACCTGCTCCTATCATTACGACGTCGCGAATAGCAGAACCACTCATAATTACTTCAACTCCTTGACTTCAACGATGAACTGCAGTGGCCCGACCGGCGTTCCACTGCCCTGGTCCGTAGAACCATATGCTTTGTCGGCAGGTATAGTCAGGCGTACGGTCGAGCCTACTTTTACGCCCGTCAGACCTTCGGTCCAGCCTTTTATGACACCAGTCAGACTGAATTCCGCGGGTGTAGTGGTCCCGTTTTTCTTGGAACTGTCAAAAATCTTGCCGTCACTCGTCCAGCCGAAATAATTAGCACTAATGGTCGAGTCCGCTTTCAGCGTTTCGCCGTTACCCTGGACTAATGTCTCAACTTTAAGCTCTTTCACACTAGCAGCATCAAAGGCGGCAGCCGAATAACCATCAAGCGGCTGGCTGGCTTTGGCGTTTTCTTCGCTCGCTTTCTTCTGCTCCTCTTGGTACTGCTTTACCATTTTCTCGTACTCCGCTTGTTGTTTCGCGGCGTCCTTTGCTTCGTTTTCTGGCGCCAATATCATGGCAATAAAGCCGGCTAATGTGCCGACAGTTAAAACAATCGCGATAATCCAAATGCCCGTACGTTGGGCGGTCGATGTGGCCATTCTTCCCCTATTCCCGTTAAATGCAGTACTATTATTGCTTGTAATAGTATATCAAATTGTCTCAGCTTTATGAGTACGTTTTGCCGCTTCGCTAATCCGTTCGATCAACACCTTCACGTCGTCATCAGTAAGCGTCTTCTCGTAGCTGACTGCGCGTAGTCTTAGCGTAATCGTCTTGGTGTCGCTTCCATCGGCACGGTAAATGCTAATCGGCGACAACGTTAATTGCAGTGATTCGTCATTATCTTGTTTCACAGCTTCTTGGGCAGATGCGTATACATCCGCATACGACACATTTTTCGCAACCACCAATGATATGTCTTGGCTGATGGCCGGAAACCGTGAAAGCGGCAGGTACGTATTGCTCACAGCTTCGAGTGCTTCATGGAATGAGGCAAAGCTCAGACTAGCAGCTGCTACCGTATCCGGTAGCTTGAAACCTTGGCGAACCGATTGTTTTAGTTCGCCGACAATGCCGAGTGTCTGTCCGTTCTTTGTCATCACGAATGCCGAACGTGATTGCTCAAAGACTGACGCCCCGGGATAATCCAGTGACTCTGTTATCGGCTGGTAGGTGACTTCAATGGCTGCGTCTTTACATAACTGGTCTATAATACGGCGGACCTTGTAGAACAGTGCTCCATCGTGACTTTGCTTCGACGCGTAGACCAATTCAAGTAGTTCCGTTTCGTTAGGCAAACCTTGCTCATCGACATTCCGCTTGTTGTGTCCTTTGCCTAGTTCGTAAAGTACGAATTCGTCGAATCCGTTTTTGATATTTGGACGCACCTTGTCGAGTAGGCTAGGCAGCAGACTCAACCGGTAATACTGAAGGTCTGGACTGAGTGCGTTCGATAGGCCAAACGCCTCACTGTCGTCCTGGTTGGCCTTTTCGAGTAACTTCCGGTGTACGAAACTATATGTTAATACTTCGTTTGCACCACTCTGTTTCAGGCTTCGACGAATAAGTCGTTTTGCCTGAAGCCGAGAATCAAGTGTTGCAGGCTCAATTGATCGCTGTGGTAGCTCCCGCGGCAGCTTGTCAAACCCATACAGTCGGCCAACTTCTTCGACAATATCTTCGGGTAGTTCTATGTCGGTCCGCCAAAATGGCGCTTTGAACCACCGCTCACCGTCGTTAGTATCAACTGCGAATTCAACGTTGCTTAGTAGTGTCTCAATTTCCTTCGCGTCGAGTGACAAACCGAGCCGGGAGTTAATAAATTCTGGTGTCGTCTTAACGGATTGTACGTCGTTAAGTTCGTCATGCTTGTCTTCGACTTCCGATGCCTGCACACCGCCTGCAACATCAAGTACCGACTTTAGGAGTAAATTCAAGACGTATGGGTTTTGCAGTGGTGACTGTCCCTTGTTAAAGCGGGTGACTGCGTCGGTGAATAGTCCATGTCGCATGCTGCTTTTTCGAATTGCGTACATGTCGAAGTTCGCAACTTCGAGTACGATGTTTTTCGTATCATTCGACACCTCGCTATTGCCGCCACCCATAACCCCACCGAGTCCGACAATGCCTTCACCGTCAACGATAACGATATCGCTTTCAGTTAGTTCGTAGGTCTTACCGTTCAGTAGTTCGGCCTTTTCGCCGTTTCTTGCAAGTCGTGCACCTAGCTTGTGGCCGCGCAGCTTGTCGTAGTCATAGGCGTGTGTGGGTTGGGCCGTAAGGAGCATGACATAGTTCGTAACATCGACGATGTTGTTGATGGGTTTACCGCCGAGTCGCACTAGTTCGGCCTGCAGCCATGTCGGGCTAGGCTTTACCTTTACATCTTTAATGGCGACAGCCATGAAACGCGGCACTACATCTTGTGCGTCGTTTGAAATGGTGAGGTCAAGACCGCTGCCTTTGTTGAATTTCGGAAAATCCTTATACCAATTGGGGCTAACGAACGTTTTTCCCGTAATACCGGCAACTTCACGAGCCACGCCAAGTTGGCCAAATAGATCCGGCCGGTGCGTGAACATCTTGTTTTCAATGTCGATAATTTGGTCATCTAAACCATATGCGGTAGCAAACGATGTACCGGCTTTTATTTCAACGCTAATCGGCTTCCATTCGTTCGCGTCTAATTCAAGAATTCCTTCATGGCTGTCGCCGAGTCCAAGCTCTTTCGGGCTAGCAAGCATACCATTACTCATTTCTCCGCGCAGTTCGCGCGCACCTAGCACAAATGGCTCATCGTCGTGATACGTCGAAGGCACGACTGCTCGTGGCGGCAACCATATAGCCAACATGCCAGCATGAACGTTTGGCGCGCCACAAACAACTTTTACCAAACCATCATTACCACGTTCAACGTCCTTAACGACACCATTGTCATCTATGAGACATACGTGGAGTTTATCGGCGTTCGGGTGCTTTTCGCACGACACGACTCTTACGATTACGGCGTCTTTGTATATATCACCGAAGTCTATGACATCTTCGACACCGCCAAGTTGTTCGTTGATGCGTTTTACCAACTCATCAACGGGCGGCAACTCACCATCAATATATTGTTTGATTTCGTTCAGACTTACTCGCATAACTATCCGAATTATAGCGTATTTCGCTACTGACCGTTATAGTTCGTCCAGTCTGTCGCCAGATCGAATCCATATGGGTGCCTGAGCGCAAAACCGCCGGTATCATATACTTTCGCCGGCCCGAGGCTCGTTTCGACGACGCTGCAGCGCGGGTATGACACTAGGTTCGCCGCAATCAGTACGTATCCATCTTGGTCAATTTTGGCGCCATCTGATCGAATAGTGTACGTATTGCCTGGCCCACACGAGGTAATAACACGGTTCATAGGTAAATCGTAATATGTCTCGCGATGCGCGACCCCCTGGCTATCAACGAAGACATGAGCTCCCTTTGAAGCAGTCAATGCGTCAGGTCGCGGTACAAATACAACCCTCTGCGGCTGAGGAGGCACTTCTTTAACCCGTTCGATAGCAAGGACCGTTGACGTTCCGTTCGCTACCAAATCACCCGCTTTGAATGTTGCTTTATCTTTAGCACCAAGCGGCTCAAGCCCGGCATCGTTCAAAACTGCGTTCGGTGACTGTGCAACCGTCTGCACCGTTTGGCGTATATTGCCGTCGATTACCGCAACAAGACGCGACCGATAAATAATAACGTCCTCGTGTTCAGAAGATAATTTTTCCGTGCGCGTGGGCTCGACAATATCGTGTGGGTCGACCAATATGCTCGCTGCGTTTAATGCGTCTTGCACCGTTGTCGCACGCGTCAGAATAACTGACTTTTTACCACGATCATAAAATGTCACCAATCGCTCGACTCCTGAAGGTTCGGGTTGAAGAAAAACATAAAGTAGCCCAACGATAAAAAGCAGTGTCATGAACGTGCTGGCAATCAATGTTTGCTTATGTCGTCGCAGTTTTCTTTGAAGACTCTTTTTTGTGTGTTGGTGCATGCCGCCCGTATGCCTTCCGTGTTGTGGCGTGTCCGCCTAAAATTGTCTCAAAAAGTCGAGCTTTGCCGAGTGGAAGTGGCGTACGTCTTCGATGCCATTTTTCATCATGACTAGCCGGTCGACACCGACACCCCATGCAAAACCGGTATATACGGTTGGGTCTATATCGGCAGCCTTTAGTACGTTCGGGTGGATCATACCGCAGCCAAGTAGCTCAATCCAGCCTTCGTGCGAACAGACCTTGCATCCCTCCCGATTGCAGAATGGACAGCTTAGCGAGAATTCGAAGCTTGGTTCAGTGAACGGGAAGTAGTACGGATTAACACGGACTTCGAGTTTTCGGCCGTAATATTCCTCCAGGAATTTTTGTAGGGTCGCAACCAACATACCAGCATGGACGTCTTTTGAAACGTATACGCCTTCGAGTTGGTAGAACGTATGTTCGTGGCGGGCATCTAGGTCTTCGTTTCTGAATACACGGTCAGGTACGACTGCCGCAATCGCTTCGCCGTTTTCTAGGTTTTGTCGGTATTTCTTAAGAACTCGGTTCTGCATGGTACTAGTGTGCGCAGGAGCAATCCATGGGTGGCCATCGGCATCTTTTTCGACTGTCATGAACGTGTCGTAATCGTCACGCGCCGGGTGTCCGGCCGGGAAGTTCAAAGTTTCGAACATATGGTATTGATCGTCGATTTCGCGCGACTCTTCAATAGTGAATCCCATGCGGTTAAAGATGTCAGAAAGCTTTGCGATTTCTTGGCTAAGTGGGTGAATCGTTCCATGGTCGCTCGGCAAAAGTTCCGGACGCGTCGCATTGGTGTCGAATGGCGCGGTGACATCAATCGGCTCAAGTTCTTTTTCATCCCCCGACTCTGCCGCTACCATCGCCTTCAATTCCATCGAAAGTGCGTTGATCGCCTGGCCAAACGCTGCACGTTCGCGTGGTTCAAGCGTTGGAATACGCGCGAATAGGTCTTTCAGTTCCGGCGCCTTTAATATATCGCTCTTTTGCTCGAGCTTCTTATATCGTTCCAAAAGTTCGGTTCTGACCGAAGCGACAATGTCGTCGTTTTTCATCTGGTAATCAGTATACCGTTACCGAGAGGCAGCGACAAGCCAGATAAGAATAGTGACTGCAGCGATTACAATAAGTACCCATGCCCAAGCTAAGCTGGTCGTGGTCTTCGTTTTTTCGAGATACGCAGAATCATTAACGCCATCGGAACGTTCTTTGTCTGCTTCGAGCGACTTTTTCTTTGCTTTTTCAGCCAGTTCAGCCGCAATACGTTTTTGCAGTTCTGAACGTTCGTTCTGCTGGTTTACAAATAATGCCATTACTTTAATTGTATACCAGTTTACTTCTATGGCGCTATGGTATACTTAAGCCATATTTCTATACAAGGAGGGAAATATTTATGGCAACTAAGAAACCGGCCGCTTCGACCAGAAAAACGGCCAAAAAACCGGCTTCAACCGCCAAAAAAACGTCTACTAAAGTAACTACTGTCCGTGCCGCAGCGGCGCCGGCAGCTCGCGCTCGCAGCGCACGCTTTACGTTCAGTCGCTCACCACTACTTGCAGCTTCGGTCGCCGAATTCATCGGTACGTTCCTGCTTGCCACAGTCGTGATCGCAGCTTCGGGCCAACCGCTGTTCGTCATGTTCGCCGCACTTGCCGTCGTGCTTGTTGTTGGTGGCATTTCAGGCGCGCACCTTAACCCAGCACTAACCGTCGGTGCACTCGCAACCCGCCGCATTAACCTGGCACGCGCCGTCAGCTATGTCGTCGCCCAGGTGCTTGGTGCGCTGCTTGCGCTCGTCGTACTGAACACTTTCGTCAGTGCCGCACCTGAAGTAAGTGAGTCTGCTAAGGCATTCGGCCAAGCTGCTCCAACACTCTTCAGCGCTCCAGCTCTTACTAGCGGTAAGGAATGGACAGTTCTAGCAGCAGAACTGCTTGGTAGCGTCGTGCTTGCATTCGGTGTTGCTGCTGCTCTTCGTAGCCGCGTACTGCGCTCGGATGTTACACACGCGTTTACCTACGCAGGTGTCCTTTACCTGGCACTTCTGCTTGGTGGTACTGCAGCTAACTATGTTGGCGCCAACGCCATCATGAACCCAGCACTCGCCGGTTCGCTACAAGCCTTGAAGTTTGAACTGTGGCCAGTCCTGGTTTACGTCGTTACTCCTCTGGTCGGTGGAGTACTCGGATTCGCCCTGAACGATGTTATTCAAACAGAGAGCGAAGCTAAAGTCTAATACATAGACCGCAGCAAAAATACCGCCGAATCATCGGCGGTATTTTTATTCGTCGGATGATGGTCTGTCGAGTAGCAGTGTTTCAATCGCTTCAGCTCCGCCGGTAATCTTCACGACATCTTTGTCGACTTTACCAAGCTCTTTTTGGGCGCTATTAAAATGTCCTACCGTCGCTCCCAGGCTGTTACCTACTTTGACCAAGTAGGTCTGAAACGCCTGCATGTGTTTGCCGAGCTGTTCGACATTCTTTCGTATAATCTCGGTGTCCTTTTGAATCTCAAGGCTGCTAAGACCTTGTGAAATTATTTGCAGCATTGCGCTAAGGGTACTTGGCCCAACGATTGTGACGCGTTTTTCAACGGCCGCATACTGCATAAGGTCGCGACCATTTACACCGCCGGCTCCGACTTTATTCGCGAGTAGGTCGTAATAAATCGCCTCGCTTGGTATGAACATCAAAGCTTGTGACAGCGTTCCCTTCTTGGCATTGATATATTTCGCCGTCTCATCAATACGTTTTTTAAGGTCGTCTTTAAACGCCTTCTCGTAGCCAGGCCGATCTTCCGGCTTGCAATCGATTAATCGGTTGTAGTTTTCGAGTGAAAACTTTGAATCAATCGGCAGAATCTTGTCGTCCAGGTGAATAACCGCATCGACAATCATTCCTTCCCCCAAACGGTATTGAAGTTCAAATGCCCCTGGCGGAAGCATGTTTTCAAGTATTTGCTTTAAGTAAAACTCACCAAGTACGCCACGCTGTTTGGGGTTGGCTAGAACGTTTTGCAGGCTTTTAAGCTCATCAGCAACATCGACAACTCGTCGGTTGGTTTCGTCCAATTTAGTAAGACGGTGCGATACATCGGCAACTAGTTTTGCGCTCTCCGAAAGTTGTTTTTGAACCGACTGCTGGATCGAATCGTTACTTCGTTCCAGCTTATCACCCATGGTTTGCTGCAGCTGACTGATCGAGCGTGTAAGCTCGGTCACGTCAGACTTCATAAGCTCAACGGCGCTGCCCTGCTTTAGTTCACGCAGCCGTATGTTCAAAATAATCGTTAGTATAACGAAACCAATCACGACGACCGCCAGAACGGCGATTATAAGCGTACCCTCTGTCATGCTTACGATTATACAGTAATGGGGTTAGCCCATCGCCAAACGGGCAAGCGTAGCCGCCACGACAACTGCAATGATGCTAATTACTAAACTGGTCGGTTGTACCAGCCACGAAAATAGCACGTAGGCAACGGCGAATAATATGACTGATACGACGGCTGCCAGAATAATAGGCAAGCTGGCGACAAGCCCAAATAGACCCCACAGGCTAACGGCAACGCCGATAATAGCGAGGATTGGGCGGTACACGCGTTCTCGGACGAGCAAAATCAGACCCAACATGGACGAAAGAACAATGGCCGTACCGCTGGCGATTGCTTCACGACTGTCGCACCGGGCTAAAGCGGCGGATTCGCGGCATAGAATTGGTTCGAACGCAAAACGTTCAAGCAACAGATACGCAGCAAAGGTTACGATGCCGACAAGCAAGCCATACAAAAAGATATTCGTGATCGTCCGAACGTTCATCGTTGCCCACGCCGCATGAGGATCGCTTGCTTCGATAACCTTGGCCACTTTCAGCTCTCTCTTGTTAGGATATTTACAGTATTTTACCAGCTTTTGGTGGTTTTGACCATTGCTTCACACTGCCAGGCTTAGCCTTGCCTTCGCGCTGAAGGTACCAAAGTCCCCCAAGTAGAGCAATGATCACGCCCCCGACCACGTCGAGCGGGCTATGCACAAGTGCAAGTACCCTGCCAACCGCAACAGCAAGAGTCAGAAGGATCAGTATGGCCGTGGCCACTTTCTGTTTTGTCTCAAACCACACCGCTAACGTTATGGCCGTACAAAACAGCACGTGGTCTGAGGGGAATCCCGGGTTGTTCAAGAATGATGCCCCAGCCGAGACGCCCATTAGCTCGAAGGGCCGTTCCAGTTCGGGTTGGAATACGCTTCCAATCAGTTTCGCTAACAGGTAGGCGGTAAGCCCCGCTAAAAGGACGCGACAATATGCTCGGTAGCGCTGGCCGCGCTCTATTTTAAAAAGCAGCGCCCATGTACCAATCAGGACGACAGGCAGCACTGCACCGTCAGCAAGAATTTTAACGAGAGTTTCATACATAAGAAATATTATACTCTTTCGTCTTCTGTTCGCGGGGAGCTCGTTTGCTACAATAACGGCATGGACAAACTAAAACCCAACACGTCAAACGCAACCCTTAACAGACTACGTGCCGCTGTACTAGGCGCGAACGACGGTATTGTCTCGACTTCTAGCGTACTTATGGGTGTCGCCGGAGCAACGAGTGACACCAAGACCATCTTTACGGCCGGTATGGCCGCACTGGTAGCCGGCGCGCTTTCAATGGCAGTCGGTGAATACGTGTCGGTTAGCTCGCAGCGCGACGCAGAAAAATCAAGCGTCGCCCACCTGCCCCATGCAGACTTCGAGTTCACCAACCCATGGCAGGCGGCATTCGCGTCTTTCGTTGCTTTCACAGTCGGAGGCTTGATCCCATTTCTTGCGGTCATCATGGCCCCCGATAAAGTAAAAATACCCGTCACGGTTATCGCCGTCATTGTTGCGTTGGTTCTTACCGGTGTTGGCAGCGCAGCAATCGGAGGCGCTTCAAAGATCCGGGCGACCTTCCGCGTTGTTGTCGGAGGGTTAGTCGCCATGGCCATAACCTACTATATAGGTACGCTTTTCGGTTCAGCATTCATCTAATACGTATTCATTTGTCAGGTATTTATCTCGTGATGAAATATTCTCATCAGATGATTTTTTGTCACCTTTGAAATAGCCAGCAGACCCAACTAAGCTGCAGGGATTATATTCCAAGTGTGAAAACAATAATCTCGAATGGCATGCGGCTGCTAAGTGCGGTTATAGTAGCCTGCTCGTTCTGTCTCGCAAATGCTCCCAATAGTTCAGCCACGAACATTGGTGCTGAAGTTAAACCGGTTCGAATTATCCATATCGATGACCGCGCTAACATTGTCCGTATAACAAGCAATACGCCTCGTTCAGTCACCCCGGTTGTATATAGAATTGGGTCAGACGTGCCGTTGCCCTATACTTCGTCACTTCAGTCTAAATATGAACAAGTCCTGAAGGAGTACGATATGTCACGGCCGGTCGTCATACAGGTCAAAAATACCAATGCATGGGAAACTATAGTAACGTACGTACTGAACACGATTGGTAAGATGCTTCAGAGGTGACGTGTCACATTTTTCATATTTGTGAGATATCACACAACTCTGCTTACCTGCCAGGTTTATAGTGGAATAATGTTTGACATAAACCACGCACGTACATCGCTAAAAGACTTTTTTTTCGAACGGCAAACGTGACACCTTGCCACGTAAGGCCGTCGTGATTCCCTATGACGATACCTCCAGCCGCGTTTTCCTTGTCGATGAAGGTTACGTTAAAGTTGTATCGCATAGCAGCAGCGGATCCGAACGTATCCATTATCTGTACGGACCTGGTGATTTCTTTCCGGTTATACGGCTTTTTAGTGATATTGAGGTGCGGGCAGAGTTCGTCGCTTTTACGGACACCGTTATTTTAAGCAAGTCTGTGTCAGATACGACCGGGTTTTTTGAGAATAATCCACATGCCATGCTGGCCATACTCCACTAGCAAGCTTCTACCTACAGCCGGATAGTGAACCTAAACATGGGCAACGCAAAACACCGCGTGGCGTACAGAATGCTTATACCTTTGCCAGCGCTTCGGAAAGCATCAGACCGATCATTGCGTGATTGACATGCCTATAACATTACAAGACATCGCCAGCATGGTGCGTCTTACCCGCGAAAGCGTCGGAAAGGTTATGGCCGAACTGGAACGTGAAGGTTGCGCGCACTTCGGACGTAGGAATATTATCGTATACCCAAACCGTCTGCAGGAAGTCGCACAGGAATAATTACGACATTTAGCGTGTAATAAACCGACTGTTGGCCGTATTCCAGTGATTACTTAAGTAGCCACTTGTCGGGCTATTGCCACAATCGAGTCGCTACCAGTCGATAGCGCGTGTACAAACCGCCCGCATAGTTATTGCGTCGCCAGTTTTGGCGGGTATAATCATATGCAAAGGCAAATATATAAACACCTCATGAAGCAGTCGACGCCCACTCCAAAGCTACCCTCACGTCACCGGCAAATTGGCCGGAAGGTTCTTCTTGCCGACCGACTGAGTCATGCGTTGGGCAGTACCGAGTCTAAAAAAGCTAATCACCTGCTGGGATTCTTAAAACGACGGCCTAAAACAATCGCACTAACTTGTGCCGTCGTGGCTTGCGCTGGAATACTCGGCCTTACAACCGTTCAGTTCTATACCACAAAGGCCGAGGCCGCCCAAAAAGCTGCCGCTACCGAAAAACAGGCTAAGCTTGCTAAAAAAAGCATTGCTGCCGAAGCCTGCCGCCGCAAAAAGGCTGAGCAAAAAGCCGACCTTATCGGTAAAGTTACTTACGACCAGTTGTACGATTACGACGAATGCGATAAATGAGTTAGCTCACGTCACCAGGCGGCAAATCTCGGTTTATTCCATCGGGTATTCTAAATCGTAATTCGTTGAGCTGCTCTTCAGACAGGCTCTTAGGTATACGGCGATCTTTGAGATATAAACACACATCGTCAATGATTCCTTCGCAGCTAGTTCTTCCTTCCATTTCATACTTGGGGAAAATACACCCAGTAGCAATGTGCGCCAATCTATTCTGCGTACTGTCTTCGAAGCTCTGCCAGAATTCGCATTCCTTCCCTAAGTTTTCTTCTGAAGGGTAAGATCTTTCTTGCACCATAAACTAGTTGATGTCGTAGTCGTATATTTTTAATGATCCGTCGCTGTTGTTTTGTGGGTCATTTGTATTGTACTTAGAAGAATTCGTTTGTGTTTCAGATACATACTCATGGCTTAGTGCCCATGAAACAAAAGCGCACCAGCCAAGAGAAAAAATAAAGAAACAGATAATACTCCAACTTACCGTACTTTTTTTAAATTTTAAGTTGAGTATCGATACTACCACTGCTCCTACGCTTATCGGTGCAAGTATCAGCGACAACGCTTGTACAACTACAACAGTGTTCTCAGGGATTGGGTAAACAACGACCTTACCTTGATTCTCAGGATTAATGCCGTCCAAGCCGCTTAATGCTGCCATTATGCCAAAAAGGAGCAAGATCGGTACAAGAATGATAGATAGGATAAGGGCTATCCTCGCTAGTCGAACGGTTCTTGTTTGACTTGAGTTCATTAAATAAAGTATAGCAAAGAAATACTTTAGGGTATTCAAAGCACGACTCTGCTACGAAAAAGACCAGCAAGTGCTCGTCCTTTTTCGTGGTTGGGAATGGTGATGTGTTTCAGGAAAATCTTGCCAGCTTCAATTTATCTGACTTGTGTTTTCAGCTTCAAATTTAAAATATATTGCTGATGGTTTAGATTAGGATATAAGCTCATATATTTCATATGCTTTTCTACAAAAGTTAGCCCATCCTTATCGCTCGTCGAATACGTTGTTCGAGTATTGTAGTTCTCATCGTGAGTCATCTCAATAAGCTGGACACGTAACCCAATACCTTCTTTAGACTTAAAGAAATTGTTAATTCGGTTGTTAATGTTAGCCTCACGATCTTTACGTTACTTTTTAAGTATACTACAAATATTGTAAAAAATTCGACAATACTTCATACTAAGCCTTTGACCGATTGGAGGATCAATGGCTAAGAAAAGAAACAGGCACAGTGCCGATATAAAACGTGCACGTAAGCGCAAATTTAAATCTAACAATCAAAAGAACGCGTAAATTAAAATATGGCCGATACGGCCATATTTTATTGTAGAGTTCAATAATGCTTATGCTTGGCTGTGGATGTGGGTCTAGTACATGAAATGAGACAGATGAGACACAGCAGCTAACTATAGTATCATCTGGCTTCCGTTAATTCAGTCGAAGTAAGGCTATTCTTCATCTGTAACAAAGAACTTGCCAATTCCTGCAAGATCAGTTTCGGTTTCAAGATACTTTTGAAATTTTAGCCCTATTTCAGATGCTACTTCTTTAATATCAAGCAACTCGCGCACAACGTCTACATGCAGTCCTTCAGGCTAACTAGCTAATTCTCCTATTTTCAATTTCTCTAGCTGCTCTTCAGCATTCGGACTGTGCGGACTACCACTTCCGACAGACTCGCCGTCACTGGTTCGGCGCATCGTGAAGAGGCTTGTTGCATCTGTTCCGCAGGCACGAAGGATTTCTTCACCCCCTGGATGGCGAGGAATGTAGCTAGTTATGTCGTAGACCGATCCGGAGATTATCGTCCAGCAACTGGATTTTGAATCGTGTATTTTGACATCTTCGAGTGTGTAAACAGTGTCGGTCCTGCCCGTGCTTGTCGAAGGCGTAGTCGTCTCGGTTGCGGATCGATTGAGCGACACGAATACGCCAGCAATGAGCGCTACCCCGATTACACTGATGGCTATGATGAATAATTTCGTACTCATATCAGCCTGCCAGTGGTTCCGGGCTTTTACCCAAATTACGCTTTACATAGTTTATGACAAGGTCTTTATCGTACGTATCAAGGGACTGGCTTCGTTGCCAAGAAGAAAGGACGATGCTTTCTTCATTAGCCGGGCGCGGTGCGAGGACGATTTTCGTCGGTGCGAACTTGGGTTCCGAATAGGGCTTTGACACCAGCCGCTTGAGGTCGTTTAGTTGGCTTGATGGGATATCTGGCCGATACGTGACGACGATGCCACCGTGCTCCAGGTTATGAATCAGCTGGTCGTCGCGCTGCTGCGTTTCATATACTCCCCATGCAACCGGTGATGCATGGTCACCCGATGTCGGCAGTTCGTTATCTGAGTAGTCTTTGCGTTCGACATGCTTTCTACCTTCGTCCGTATGAGCGATACCGGGGCGCGGTGGTTCGGATTGCTTACTGACAACTACCAAGGCCGCGAACCCGACTAGCAGGATGCCGATGAAGCCGTACAGAAACTTAGGATTCATAGCCCCACTCTTTTTGCCACTGCTTCATCTGCTTGATCTCGGCCGTCTGGGTCTTGATCACGCCAGCTGCGAGGTCTTTGACTTCTTGTCGCTTTGCGTTCGTATCAGCGTCGACCGACATTTCAATCGCCTGTTCGTGGTGGAGGATCATCTGCTTCAGGAACTCTTCGTCATAGGCCTCTCCGGTTAAACCTTTCAGCTTGTTCATCATCTCGACCATGTCCCCGGCCATGTCAGCACCACCACCGCCGTGACTCATGTGTCCGCCGCTGGCCGTAATCTCGAACCCCCAGGCCTTTTGCCACTCTCGCATCTGCATCATCTCATTCGATTGAACCTGAACGATGTTACTGGCGAGGTTGAATAGCTGTTCGTGGGCAGCAACAGACATTGCTTGCTCCGACATACTGGCTGCAGCTTCGTGGTGGGCGATCATTTCAGCGATATATGTCTCATCGAACTCATCTCCTTTTAATGAGGCGTATTTGCTTTTCGATGGCGTTTCGGTTTTAGCTGTCGTCGCTACGGTATCTTTGGTGTCCGCAGTCGTCACTTTTTCCGGTTTAATCGCGATGACCCCGAAGTACCATACGACTGCGGCCACAATCACCATGACGATGATGACAATAGTAAATATCTTGTTTTTTGTTAAGTTCATATAATCTTATTCCTTATCCATTTCCCGTAATTCCACCTTGTAATCGGCAGCTACCTTATTCTTAAATTCAATCAACTTCCCAAATTGAAGTTTTCTACTCATATCGCTCAAATCTATGCCCCCAGAGTGGTGCTTTTTCATAAGGTCGATAAAAAGCGTATCAACTTCACCACTTGATGCAGACTGCAATTTACTGAGCTCAGCCGCGGAGACTAAACCTGGATAGGACGGGTACATGTCGTGACCGTCCATCTGAGGAAAATCGGCTAGATTTGTGTATGTCTCACCCCATTCGTTTAGCCATGCCTTGTACTGCGATTCTGCATCCGCTTGTTGCTTTTTCATCTCTTCCGCCATCGATCGAACGCTCTGATTCGTTGAGCTACCAAGGGCAGTATCGGCAAGCATGACACCCTGTTGATGATGCACGATCATTTTCTGAGAAAAGTCTACGTCGAAAAAGTCGTGCTTCGTAGGATCGAGCGGCTGCTTCTGCTGAGTAGTTATGCTCTGCGCACCCGGCGTTGCAGCGGGCTGGCCTTTGAATAAGTACCAGCCTGCCACACCGATGCTAAGAATCGTCAGGGTACCGATTGTTAGCAATTTCTTCATTAGTAGCCCCAGTCAGTCTGCCACTGCTTCATCTGCTTGATTTCAGCCGTCTGGGCACTAATGATGCCACGGGCTAGGTCTTTGACTTCCTGATGAGAGGCGTTCTTCTCAGCCGGAGCCGCCATGTCGATTGCAGATTGGTGATGCATGATCATCTGTTCGATGAAGGCTTTGTCAAACTCGTCACCGGTCTTGCCCTCGAGTTCAGCGGTCATACCAGCCATGTCATCCATCATGCCCATTGCCGAGTGATCCATCATGCTATCAGCTGATGTCGATGGGTATCCCCACGCCGACTGCCAAGCTTTCATGTCGGTAATCTCTTTCTCTTGGGTGTTAACGATATCGTCAGCCATGCTTTTTAGCTCGGCGTGTCCGGCGTTTTCCTGGGCGAGCTTGGCCATGTCAACCGCACCTTGGTGATGGGCGATCATGTTTGCAAGGAAGCTTTTGTCATAGGCCTCGCCCTTGAGGGCGGCATATTCCTTATACGTGCTCGATGAAGTGTCGGCCGGAGAAGCGGCTTCGGGCGCATAGGACTGGAATAATGTGTCGCGCAGCGCAAAGACACTCGCGCCCGCTATGATGATAATGGCCGCTATGATACCAATAATTACTTGTTTGCTCATTATAAATCTCCTAAGTTAAGCTAATTCGAAAGAATCAACTAATCTCAGAAGCGTAGGACTGCATTGAGCACGTATGCCGGCGGCCCTGGTGGTGGTCTGAGCGCGACGGCGACTTTTGTCTGACCGGAGTGTTTTTCGTCGAATGCTTCAGCGATCGATTGTTGGTCGGCAAGGTAAAATGGAGGTATCTGGTCGTCGTCATCTTTTTCAGTCTGATTATCAACGACCCGCAGCTTCTCAGGAGCCGATGCAGTGCATATGGAGATACATGACAAGTTGGTGACCGATCCATGATTCATCCCTCCAGTGGAGTGACTTGAACTGGCCGCCATAGCTGAGCCGTGCGCACCCAAGGTTAAGAGATTCACCAGTACGGCGAGGAGTATCGGCATTGTTACGCGAAATAAGCGTTTCACTATTCTATTTTACCACTTATGATTTTTAGTAGTTCTCAGAGGTGTAATTCGGAAAGAAATCTTGCTTGATACTGTCTCTAGAGAGTCCGTTTTTGAGCAAATCTTCGCCGAGCGCTTCAACCATTGGTTCGGGGCCCGACAGATAGATAAGCGAATGTGTCATATCGGGCACCTGTTTGGACAACGTCTCAAAACTCAGCTGCTCGCCGATGACATAGATAACCTTGAATTCAGTGTGCCGATTGGCTGCCGCTTCCAGCTCTTCCATGAACGGAAGATTATTGTCTCGTCCGTTATAGACCAGTGTCGCATTGACGGGCTGGCCGCCGTGTCCGCGACTTTTGAGCATACTGTAAAACGGCGTGATTCCGATTCCTCCGGCAATAAACACGAGCGGTCGCGAGCTGTCTTCCCAAACGAAGTCACCATCGGGCTGCTCGACAAGACGCATCGTCCCGCCGACCGGCAACGCGACTAGCGCCTGCTTGAATGTAGTATCGGTAACCCGGGTTGTAATTTGAATATACCCATCGTGTGGCGTCGATGAGATTGTAAACCACCGTTTCGTGCCTTCGCCGTCTGCATTTTCATGAAATAACTCAACACGAATGAATTGTCCGGGCGTCCATGAGATGGACTCGTCTGCCTCGAACCGAAACGCCCATACATTATCCACTAGATTCTCTTTACTTATGAGCGTAAGGGTATCGCTATCGTGGGTCTGGTGAGTATATTTCTCAGGATTCTTTTCAAACAACTGTACGCAAGTAGCGCAGCAGAGATAGTAGGCCTGGCCATTATATTGGCGGCTGTGGCCGAGTGCTTCCGCCTCGGCTTTGACGACGACATCGCCTGTTACCGGACAGATCGCCTGAGTGTCATTGAGCGTAGCCGGATCAATGACTGGTGCCTCGTCGTGATGATGATGTTCGTGCATGCCCCCTCCTCTATAACCGTACTTTCCGTAAAAACTGCGCGTTTATCGCAACGACGATGGTAGACAGTGACATCAATACCGCACCAAATGCCGGTGACAATACGAAGCCGAGCGCAGACGTGACACCGGCCGCAAGCGGAATCGCCAAGGCATTATAGCCGGTTGCCCACGCAAGGTTTTGTAGCATCTTGCCGTAGGTCTTTTTCGAGAGCGTGACGATTTTAGCAACTCCACGCGGATCACTACTTGCCAGCACGATACCGGCTGATTCTATAGCAACATCGGTCCCAGCTCCGATCGCAATACCGATATCTGCTTGGGTGAGAGCTGGAGCATCATTGACGCCGTCACCAACCATCGCCACACGACTACCATCTTCTTGAAGCCTCTTAACGGTTTCCGCTTTATGCTCTGGTAGCACTTCCGCAAAGTATTCTTTGATGCCAAGTTCCTTAGCAACCCATGCAGCCACGCCCTTACTGTCACCCGTCAGCATAGCGACGCGCTTACCCGTAGCGTGGAGCGAAGCGACGGCTTCTTTGGATTCCTCCCGGATAACGTCCGCAAGCATGATTGCGCCTAGGACGTTTCGTCCCTCAATGACATACACCACGGTCTTGCCCTCATCCGAGGCCTTCTGTGTCGCTGCCTTCATTGAAGAATCAAGTCTAGCAGCACGCTCCTCTAAGATCCGAGGGCCACCGATATAGGCAGCCTTGCCGTCGATCGTCGCTCGTACGCCACGGCCGGAAAGTGCTGAAAAGTCAGTAGTGTGAATTTCCGGCACGTTTTGACTGCGTGCATGTTGGAAAATAGCCTTGGCAATCGGATGCTCGGATTCGCGCTCAAGGGCAGCTGCGATGCTTAGTGTGCGGAATGTGTCTTTTGCGATAATATCTACGACGCCTTGTTCGCCCTTGGTAAGCGTGCCCGTCTTATCAAACAACACCACGTCGATGTTTCGTGCCGCTTCGAGCGCCATACGCTCACGAACAAGCAGACCGTTCTTAGCAGCGAGCGTCGTCGAGATAGCCGTCACCAGCGGCACGGCAAGTCCAAGAGCATGTGGACAAGCAATCACTAGAACAGTGACGATACGCTCTAAGATAAATCCCGCTGACGCACCTGCCACCCACCACGCGATCCACGTAATAAACGCCGCACCGAGCGCGATAAACGTCAGGTAAAACGCAGCTTTATCGGCAAGAATTTGAGTATTCGACTTGCTTGTCTGTGCATCCTCGACAAGCTTCATGATGCCGGCTAGGGCTGTATCGCCACCGACCTTTGTCGCCTTTATCGTTAGTGCGCCGCTGGTATTGATAGTACCGCCGATGACCTCGCTATCAGGATTCTTTGCGACGGGTTTCGATTCACCGGTCAGCATAGACTCATTAACTTCGGATGATCCCTTTATGACAACGCCATCGACCGGCACCTGGGCACCTGGTCGCACCAGCAGCAAATCACCGACCCGCAGCTCACTAATCAATACTTTTTTCGTCGTGTCACCGTCAACTACCTCGGCTTCGTCTGGCAATAATTTCGCAAGCTCGTTGAGCGCCCCCTGTGCGTTCTGCACAGACGCCATTTCAAGCCAGTGGCCTAGCAGCATGATCGTCACCAGTGTTGCCAACTCCCACCAGAAGTCCATACCACTGACAATCTTCAGTGTGACAAGTAGGCTATAAACGAAGGCAACGGATATCGCCATCGAGATAAGCGTCATCATGCCAGGTTGGCGAGCCGCCAATTCTCCCCTGGCGCTCTTAAGAAACACTAGTCCGCCATAAAGAAAAATGATTGTACCGAATATGGCCGGGATATACTCGCTACCGGTGAACATGAAATTGAGCCCGAACCAACTTTGTACCGTGTGCGAGAAGACGAGAGTCGGTATGGTTAACAGCAGACTCAGCCAAAACTTCTGCTTGAACATATTGGGATTGTGTCCAGCGTGCTTGTCGTGCTCGTGGCTGTGCTTGACTGGCTTTTGCTTCACCTTTTCGAGCGCCATGTGGCACTTTGGGCACATGCCAGGCTTGTCGGAAGTTACGTCATGGTGCATCGGGCAAACATATTGCGTAGCGGAAGTGCCGTGCTCGTGACTATGATGCTGGTGATTGTGCTGTGAGTGATCCACTTACTTTCCCCGTATGTTATTTAATTCATATAGCTTGAGCATCTCCTCGATGGCCTTATCGTGCTCAGAAGTATCGTCCGATGCCAGCATGTGTGCCGTATGAGTGCGCAGATGATTCTCTAAAATCAGCTTGTTTAGTGACGCGAGCGACTTTTGAATCGCTAGGCTCTGCGTCAAGATGTCCATACAGTACGCTTCGCTCTCGATAGCTTTTTCAAGCCCTTTAAATTGTCCTTCTATAATCCTAGAACGGTGTATTGCTCGCTTCTTAATATCCGTAATCATGTTCTTATGATATACCCCCAGGGGGTATTAAGCAAGTCGTATTATCATCTGGAATGCTTTTTTAGCTTCCAGGAAATAGTGAGTCTCCTTCATGCAGAGACTTTACGTTATACGATTAACTATTAGACGTATCTAATTACGACACTAGCCAACGCACAACGGAAGCGTAAAGACTTGCAATGAATTTCTTAGGATAATACTTGATAATGTTGAACAAATTGCTAAGCCAGTTAGCACGCGTAAAGAAATGATGGTGCTGATGCGATCTACCCTCATTAACAGGCTGCTCTTCGTCAGTACAAAGTAATAATAATTTGTCATAAGTGTTCGAAGTGCACATACTTTTATTATACTCCTGCCCCATCATTTTACTTGCTCGGTAAATGTGTTGAGAGCCACTCAGCATATGAGCCTGATTTTTTTATTTACATAGGCACATTTAAACCGATATAATAATACATACGAGGACCAACCAAAAATAAACAATAAATTGTTTATTAAGTTGGTCTATTTCTTTAGGCCATTGAAAGGAGTTCCCTTCCAATGAGCGGCGATATAGTTAGTGAAAATAATAAGCTTGAGAAACAACGCGTTATTGAGCAGTTACACAATATGCCAATAGTAGAGATAGCTTGTAAACGTGCCGGCATTGGTCGTGCGACATATTATCGCTGGCTTAAGAAAGATCCCGACTTTGCAAAGAACTGCCGGGAAGCGCTTACCCTCAGCACCGGTGCGGTAAACGATATCGCTGAAGCCAAGCTCATTACTGCCATCCAAGAGGGCAATATGACGGCTATCTCGTTTTGGCTTCGCAATCGTCATGACAATTATCAGTCTCGGGTCAACATCCAAGGGACTATCAAACATACTTCCGAATCCTTAACGGCAGAACAAAACCAGATGGTAGCCAGAGCCTTACGGCTGGCGGGCTTGATTGATCGCAAAGTAGATGAGGCAGAAGATGAGTAATCCTCCAATCGGCAAACTATCCCCCAAGGAATACGCACAGATTGTCAGCAATAGAGCTCTTCGGATAAAGTTAGCAAAGAAAAGCCCGTTCTGGTTTTTTCACATTTACTTTTACGCGTATATCGAACATGCGACGGCAGATTTCCAAAGAGAGATATTTAACAACCTGAGTGATGAATCTATCCGACACCTCGTTATCGTGAGCTTTCGCGGGAGTGCCAAGTCAACCATCGCCACGATGGTCTTCCCTCTTTGGTCTATCATCAGTGGTCGCAAGCATTTTGTGATCATCGCAAGTCAAACCCAGCCGCAAGCGCATCAGCATCTTAGGAATATACGTAACGAGATCGAGGCCAATGAACTGTTTCGAAACGATTTCGGAAACCTCGATGAAGCCTCGAATGAATGGGGCACTTCTTCCCTGTCATTATCGAAATTTAAGGCCAAGATCATGACAGCGTCGAGAGGACAGAACATTCGCGGGCTTCGCCACGGTTCCCATCGCCCTGATTTAATAATTTGTGATGATATTGAGGATATCGATTCAGTAAAGACCGCAGAAAGCAGACGTGAAACGTTTCGGTGGTTTAACTCAGAAGTAATGGGCATAGGTAGTTTAAAGACCCATTACGTGACGGTAGGCAATCTACTTCACGAAGACTCGTTGGTTATGAGGTTGAAATCTGATTTCGCCGCCGGAACCCGAGGTGGCACATATACCGAGTATCCGTTCATGACTAATGGCAAGGCCCTATGGTCGGGCATGTACCCCGATAAGGCAGCGATTGATAAGCGTAAAGGCGACTTCGACTATATTACCTGGATGAGAGAGTTCATGCTTCAGATAATTGCGGAAGAGAATCAAATCGTAACAAGATCTATGATCAAAACCTATGACCATATCCCTGAACGATTACGCGGTCAGTCCGAGAATCATTATGTCGGAGTTGACTTAGCGATTTCGATGAAGGATACCGCGGACTACACAGCGATAGTATCCCTCCTGGTACGCAGCTTACCTAAAAATAGGATGCAAATTTATGTTTTGCCCCGTCCCATAAATGAACGGATGAGCTTTCATCAAACTATTGATACCATGTTGGAGATTCATAACGAGCAACCGTCTCGTCATTTTGTGATTGAAACTAACGGCTACCAAGACGCGGCGGCTCAATCCTTAAAGTCTTATGGCGTCAAAGTAACCGGAGTTAAATCAATTAATGACAAGAGAACACGGCTTAATATCGTCGCTGACAAAATCGACCGCGGAATCATATTGTTTCCTTCTAAAGGTTGCGAACTTTTGGTATCGCAAATCACCGGCTTCGGAGTAGAACGACATGACGATCTTATGGATGCGTTTACGATAGCCGCCATAGAGATAGTAAATTCTTCAAGAAGGCGGCCCTCTACCGTGCGGTCAAGTGGTCGACGAAAAAGTATTTATCGAAGGAAAGTCTGGAGATAAACATAAGGACGTATACTCGGAAAAGTTCGCCGTTTACCTTTCCTTGGTTTCGCAGATAACTTCTCCGTAGTTCTCTCGATACGTACAGTTTTTGCCACCTAGTAACCTTACCCGAGTAAAGAAAGTCGCGTCTCCTACCAGAAGAAAGTCTCCCTCTGTTATGAATAGTGACGAACTGTCAGAGATATCTGCTGTCAAGTGAGGCCTTTTATAATTGATTCACCCTAGTACGTAGTCACCAATTAAACCGTATAGTGAGTAGTGTTTTGACTGAGCCGGTAAGCATTGCTATGATGGATAGAGCACATTCATGGAATATCTGCATGACTAGGGTGAAATCACCCGATTACGAGTGGAATGCCTGAGAAACCTACGAGAATGAGCGCTACCTAGAATTGTCGCTACGGACACAGCACTAAAGAACAACCAAATATCATTTAATATCGGTCGATCAAAAGTGTCCTGTTCTACTGCGAGAAGAAAGACATAGTATAGGTAGTTGCCCTCTGGAGTAATCCGAGCGGCAGGAGAACGATAATTCGCAACCAATCTGGTTCAGGCTCAAGCCTGACATCGTCCACTACAGCCTTGCGTCAGCAGGTTTTACACAAACACAGCGGGACTAAGAAAAAATCTTCTGCCGCGTCTGCCGGTAAGATTGCCGCTTACGCCGGAGCTTTTATACTCCTCTTAGCGGTCGTTGCCATCGGCTACGAATCACCGCAGCAGGCCACGAGTCAGGTCGCAGGGGTCGGCGACGATGCTCATGCCGCAACATCAGCTGATCACGACAAGGAGCCTTCTGTCGATGAAGTCGTCGCAACCGGTGTAGCTGCCGATCTTGCGTCACGTGCCAACTTGCCGATAGCAGAAAACGTTGCCAGCATGTCTACGTCTCTCGCTGCTAAGACTGACTTGTCACAGACAGATGCCTCGGCTATCACTAAGCCGCAAATCATACAGTCCAATAGCAGCCGTACCGAAGTCATATCGTATACCGTAGTCGAAGGTGACACTGTGCCGTCGATCGCGACCAAGTTCGGTATATCTGCCGATACCGTACGCTGGGCAAATGACCTTGGTAACACCGATGTTGTTACTGCCGGAAAAGTCTTGTCAATTCTGCCGACGAACGGCTTACTTCACACCGTTGCGGATGGAGATACGCTTGAATTGATTGCTACAAAATATAACTCTAACTCCAACCGTATTACTACCATAAATAACTTAGAGCTTTCGGGCATAAAAGTTGGTCAGCGCCTGGTCGTACCTGACGGAGTAAAGCCAGCCCCAATTGTTGCACCAGTCCCTGCAGTGACCAGTCAGTCATCTGGCGGGACTCTTGGAGGCTCACGACTCAACGTGAATCTATTTGCTTCTGCCGGAAATCGCTACGCAGATGGTAACTGTACTTGGTACGTTTACGAACGTCGCGCCCAGATGGGTAAACCCATCGGGAGCTATTGGGGCAATGCGAACACATGGGATACGAGCGCTACCGCAGCCGGCTTTACCGTCGGGCGCGTGCCTCAACCAGGCTCAATCATCCAGTGGGATGAATACTCCGAGCCATACGTCTTATATGCCGGCCACGTGGGAGTGGTCGAACGGGTGCTTGAAAACGGTGACATCGTCATAACTGAAATGAATAATAGCGCTTACGGAGGGTTTAATATCGTGAACCAGCGCACAATATCCGCCGCTCAGGCAGCCCAGCGCAAATACATCTATTAATTATTGCTCTCGATTCATCCTTCTTCAGCAGTACATATCGGAACGGTTCAGCCTATAAATTAACTGAAATATAGTTCATGCTAGACTGAATACATCAATAGCTGTACTATCAAAGCATGAACTCTTTATCTACTGTATCGCTTGGTGCCCTGGCTCGTTTCGGGCACGCCCTTTCCGACCCTACCCGTACCCAAATATTGATGAGGCTTCGCGAGGGGCCGTCTTACCCGGCAGATCTTGCTTTGGATCTTGATGTGACGCGACAGTCCGTGTCCAACCACCTGGCATGTCTGCGAGGCTGCGGCTTAGTAGCCGCTGTGTCGGAGGGCCGGCGTACCCGCTACGAATTGGCAGATTCCCGTCTGAGCCATGCGCTAACGGACTTAGAGCGAGTCGTACTGACGACCGACCCGGAAGCCTGCGCTCATGCTGCTAACAAGGAGTGCTGCTGATGAGTGCTGGACATAGCCACGACATTTCGACCGGGCATGCAGGAGGCCGTCATCGCTGGCGACTAATGCTGGCCTTTATCCTGGTCGCTGGCTTCTTCGTTGTTGAGCTAGTCTTCGGCCTCTTGTCTCAATCACTTGCGCTAATATCTGATGCCGGACATATGGCGGCCGATGTCGTCGCGCTTGGGGCGGCCCTTGTCGCGACGCGAATTGCGATCCGTCAGGACCGCACCGGCAAGCGTTCGTATGGTTCGTACCGTGCCGAAGTATTCGCCTCCGGTCTGACCGTTTTAATAATGCTTGGCGTGGCGGCATACGTCGTGATCGAAGCCATTGGTCGTATCGGTTCGGACGTTGAAGTTGCAACCGGCACGATGCTTGTGGTGGGATTGATCGGACTGGCTATCAATATCGTCTCGATGGCATTACTGCGCGGCGGCTCCAAAGAGTCACTCAACGTCAAAGGTGCGTACTATGAAGTTGTAGCTGATGCGGCCGGGAGCGTCGGCGTCATCGTTGCCGGTATTCTTGTCATGGCTACCGGCTCATCGATATGGGACACTGTTATCGCTGTCGCCATTGGCGTATTCGTCGCCGTCCGTGCTGTGATTCTTGGGCGTCAGGTCTTAGCTGTTCTTGGGCAGCAGGTTCCAGAAGGACTCAGCGTCGATGATGTCGCGCGGGACTTGGAATCGGTAGCCGGGGTAAGTGGTGTTCATGACCTGCACATCTGGACACTAACATCAGGCATGAATGTCGCAACAGCGCATCTCGTCGTTGAGCCGACGGCCGACCCGCAGTCTGTTCTTGCGAACGGACAGGCGACCCTACAGTCAAAGCACGGAGTAGAACACGCAACACTCCAGGTAGAAACCGAGCCGACCAAACAGTGTCATGAGGTGCAGTGGTAATGGCTGGTCATTCACACACGCACCCCAAGATTTCGGCCGAACGACGGTCAGTGCTGAGTCAACGTATTCGTTTCCTCGTCATCTTCACGATTGCTTACAACTTGATTGAGGCCGTAGTCGCACTATTTGCAGGATCTGTCGCGAACTCCAGCGCATTACTTGGATTCGGACTAGATTCAGTTATTGAGGTCTCGTCAGCATTAGCAGTGGCTTGGCAGTTTGCCGGACCTAAGCCTGAAGCGCGCGAGAGGATAGCGCTTCGAATCATTGCTGCGTCGTTCTTCGGACTTGCGGCTTTCGTTTCCTATGACGCTATTTCTACGCTCGTCACACGCGAAGCTCCCGAACACTCAACACTCGGTATCGGTATCGCCGCGCTCAGCTTGCTGATTATGCCGACCGTTTCTCTGATACAGCGCCGGACTGGGCAAGAACTTGGGTCGCACTCAGCAGTAGCCGACTCAAAGCAAACCCTGCTCTGTACCTATATGTCAGCCGTGTTGCTTCTTGGGCTTGCAGCCAACAGTTTATTCGGGTGGTGGTGGGCAGATCCGATTGCCGCGCTGGTCATCGCCGGGCTGGCTGTTCGCGAAGGCATCAATGCCTGGAACGGCGACGCCTGTTGCTCAGCGGAAGCGTTATTCGAGCACGATGATGATCATGATCATAGCCATGCTAGCGCCGAGGCTAAGACCTGCGGGCCAAATTGTAGCTGCTAGTTAGACTCTACTTCGGCTTCTTTGAGTGCCTTGTCTAATACGGCCGACAACGCTTCAACGCTATTGTCTATTTCGATCTTTTTGCCATTCAACGCGAAGGTTGGGGTGCCGTTACCGCCCAGTGCTTGCACTTCCTTCAGGTCAGCACGGACAATGGCTGAGGTTTCTTTACTTGAGTAGTCTTTGCGGAACTGATCCATATTAAGGCCAATCGCTTCGGCATAGCCCTCAAAGAGCTTTACCCTGTCCTCGCTCGATTCCCACACTTTTTGGTTATCAAACAGTGTGTCGTGCATCTCGAAGAATTTGCCTTGCTTAGCTGCTGCTTGGGCTGCAGAGGCTGCGGCGAGGGCGTTCTTGTGTGAACTTGATATAGGGAAGTTCTTGATTTCGAAACGGACCTTATCTTTATAGGCTTCCTTTACGGTCTTTACGTTCGGGTAATACGCTAAGCAGCCTTCACACTGGAAGTCGACGTACTCAGTCAGCGTTACTTTACTATCGGCTTTGCCGTACACGTTGTTAGAACCCTCTACACCCGGGGCGTTCGCAGCCTCTTGCTTGGAATAGACGACTAGTGCGATGAAGCCGAGGATAACGGCTCCGATAAATATCAATAATCTCTTGTTGCTCATTTCATCTCCTATTATTACTATCTCTGTCTTAAGTAAAAGGAGGGATCAGTAGCGGAGCTGGGTACTTATGAGCATTCTTCGGCTATACCAGTTCACCCAGCCAAGCATGACGGCTGTTAAGCCGGCAACTGAGAAGAATGCAGCGAGCTTTATATCGTATTGTGGGTATGCTGGGGGGCGCGGTTCATTATCGGTCTTCTTGAGTTTAGTGATATTCGTCAGGACCGATCCGGCTTGAGAGTGGCTCAGGCAGGCAGTATTACATTCCTGGCTAGTGAGTGATTTAGTATGGGCCAGTTCGTAGGAGAACATACTAAATATCGCAATGACAAACGTTACAATTACGAGCTGTATGAATCTTATTCTTGTAACGACTCTTATTGAGTCACGACCATTGGACCTATCCTCCACAGGTGCTCTCGGTCAAAGGCTCAAGCTTGTCGAATCGACGCTGGATCTCTTCGTCAGAAGGTGCATCTTTCTGGACGAAGATGACGACATTACCGATCAGATTGTTGATGCGGGTAAGTTTCTCGGTCTCACTCTCGGTCGGTGTTGCAGCCTCAGCGGCGTGTTCACTGGCTTCGCCGTGTGCGGACGCAGTTGGGAATAGAGCGCTGAGCGGGTCTCCGCCGTTTTTATTGAACTCATGAGCCGGAGAATTACTTTCTTTATTAAAGAACTTCTCTAGGTCCTGGTCTCTCCAATCGGCAAGCGTTCGGGCTTTGTAGCCTTTTTCGTCGCCGCTGTAGACGTAGATCTGGGCGTCTTTTGGTATCTCGGGTAAGTAATCTCCGTGTGTCGTCACCTTCTGAACATCAGTTAAATCGTCAAGCTTGTATCCTAATGCCCCGTCGAGGCCACCGATCAAATTCCAGCCGTAGTATTTCATGACCATCCCGCCGGTCATACCCTCCCAATGGATATGCGTGAACTGATCTTTGTTGTCGTGGAAGTGAATCGGTTGCTCAGGCAGATTAGCGTTACACTGATCCTTCTTGTACCCGGTCTGGTACCCTTTTTCACCAAAGTTTTCGGCTTGACCGTTGACGAGCACCTGCATCCTGAAGTGGTAATGCTCCAGCTTCGGTGATCGGATTGTCGATGGACTAAGTGCAAATGCGTATCCGGCAATGAGTGCGGGCACTAATAGCATAAATCCACCCACAAAAGCGAGAATGGCCAGGCGATGTCGTCGCATGAAGGATCGCGGCCTGTCGTTTGAGTCACTCTGCATAATCAGTTTCCATTATATAGTGTTTGTCATTAAATGATGAACCAAACGGCGACATTAAAGATAAAGACAAGCCTCCTAGAGGCTCGCACGTATCACAAATCATGTTGCGTCCGACTCCAAGACCATAAGCGGCTTGTTTCATTTATATCGTGCATTACTTATAATGATAGCGATGTCATCAGCCAAAGCACAGTCAAACAAAAAGACCATCCTCCTGACAACCGTAGTCGTGATTATGTTCGTATCGGCACTTGCAGGGGTAGTCGCTTGGTATTACGGCCAATCGGCTGAACGTCAGAAAAAATCTGAATCTACCCAGACGGTAGCACCAGAGAAGGCTCCGATAGACCCTGAAGCCGCTAAGATTCTTGATCGAGACCTCGTTAAACGGTTACTCGTGCACGACCAGCAAGCGATTGAACTATTCGACATTGAGCTCAGTCGAGGCGAATCTCCGGCTCTAAAGAAACTTGTCGGAGAAATGAAGACTACGCGCCAGGCCCAGATTGTGAAGACCGAAGCATTACTCAAAAAATGGAATGAACCGTATACGAATTTAAGCGAATATCCGCAGCAAAGCGGGCATGATATGTACCCGAGTCATCCAGGCATGGCGACGCCTGAGGAATTAACCAAGCTGCGCGCCGAACCCACCAAATCAGTCGATGCGATGTTCTTCGAACTAATGACTACCCACTATTCAGGTTCAATATCTATACTCCAAGGACACAAGGACGACGCTGTAGACGAAGATGTTAAATCCCTCATAAGTTCGGCGCTCGAAGCGCGTAGCGACGAGCAGAGCGATCTAGATATGCATCAAAGTATGCACAGTAAGTCGGGATCGCAGCATTAGACTCCTTTACGCAATCCTATACTGATCACCTGATGATAATAGAACTCCAAAGTGGAATTAGCCGTTAAACGTAAGCCAAGTAGGTACGATTATTTTCTCGTACCTTTGATAACCGGATAACTCAAAAAGCTGATGAGCGCGATATCTATTAGAACGTTTATATACACTCCATAAATTAAAGAGATAATCGCTTCATAGATTATCCAAGTTGCAATTCCGAATATTAAAATTCTTCCTAATTGTTCGTCTTTTTGCTGTATCGCGCGTCGACCCAGCAGCAAGAGCAGTACACTAAAACCTATAAAAGTTGCTCCGTAGAGTCCCCTACTCCATGCTTCCATAGATTCAGTAGGGACAAATCTCTGATACACCGGCAAACCACCTAGTCCAAATATGGAATAGTAAACACCAAACGCAATGCCTATAAATCCAGCAGCAGTGATCCATTTGATATAGATACTACGGTTCATACTATCTATAATACTCTTAGCCGAACAAGGTCGTGGAGTTCTTAAGTGCCGTTGCATCCGCCCATATGAAAGGCGACTTCCCTTTCGTAGCCTCTAAAGACGTCGCAAGTACGCGTATCTCGTTCTCATCAAAGCCCATATCCTCGAGTTTCTTACGTGTCGTGTAGAGAAAGCTATTCTTTGCGTTCGCATCTTTTAGCACGAAGCAGATGCGTGGATAGTCGCCGTCCCAATCTTCAGTCTCGTAATGAGTGATGACTTCGTCCAAGCGCTTACGGATAATATACGGCTGTTTATCGTCGACAAGGATTACGATCGCATCCCGACTTTCCGAGGTACGGATGTAGAGGTCAGGCCGGTTCTTTGGGAATTGTTTGAACCTGTTGATTTCAGCTTTTGTAAAGATGTCTGAGCCGCTAGGCAGGGACGGCATGATGGAGATGTAGAGCTGAGCGAGCTTAAGGCAGTGTTCGATAAATTCGTCGGTGGCTTCGTCGTTCTTATACAGGGGATGAACGACAGACTCTTTGACGTCCATTAGCTTACGAACCGTCGTGACACCAGATTTACTCAAGTAGTAATACGCAGGTTTTCCAAGAATACGGTATTCATTCTTATATACCTTTGTTACCAATCCCTTGCAGACGAGTTTTTCCAGAACCTCATAGGCACTGATACGACGGATACCCATAACTAGCCCTAGTAGTGTTGCAGATATGAATCGGAACTTGAATAAGAGTTTTAGAACACGCTGCTGCTGATTAGTAAGTTTATCTTCTTTTATACTCACGCTCATACATCTCAACTCTCTTATACGTAGTATATATAAAGAGAGAGTATTTAGCGAATTGTAACCCCTGTTAGAATCATCCGTATTACCATCTATCGACTGTAGGTAAATATGTCATACAAAATGTTTAAATAGTATTGCTTTTTATTTTAATTAGTAATACTATTTATATATAGAGATCGTACGTTCACAATTCGGCTAGCACCAGATAAAACCGAGAGTAAATAGTAATACTTTTATGATAAACTAGGGCTAATGTCCAGAAAGATAGTCAGTATGCAGATTCGCGTTACAGACGACGTGCGAAAGCGCGCTAAGTTGGTTGCGAAGGATAATGGACTTACTCTGAGCGAATTGGTCCTAAACTTACTCGCCCAGACTGGTGATAAAGAACTCAAGAATTTAGTAGATATAGAGCTAAAAGAACGACCAAAGCCCGGGCGACCCTGGGACAAATAGCAGCAGAGTGCTAGCCGGATTGAAACGTACCCATCTCGGGTATGTTTTTCGTATGGAGGGTATATGGAAGAGAATCGATCCAAGTCAGTAATAGGAAACTTCTTCGCTCCCAGTAGCGACATGACCGAACGGCTGCGCTCTATCCTTACGGTAAAATCCGAAATCCCCGTCTCCTTCGATGATGCAGCTGAGATCGGGATACAACTTCTATCCCTCTACGAGTGTTTAGCCCGAGAGCGCAATAAACCAGGTGAAGATGATGGACAGCACGGATAAGTTAGCCGTCATCATGGCCCGCGTCTCTTCAAAGGGCCAGGAAGAGGAAGGCTTTTCGTTAGAGTCCCAAGTAAAACACCTGACCGCATATTGCAACAATAACGAGCTAGTTATCCTAAGGACACTCAAGATTGCGGAATCAGCCTCGAAGACCGAACAGCGAAAAGTCTTTAAGGAAGCGATGGGATTTATCGAGAAAAGAAAGATAAAGAACCTTATCGTTGAGAAAGTGGATCGACATGTTCGGAACCTCCATGATGCTGTCGAAACGCACGACTGGCTCACGTCGGATGAAAACCGCAAAGTCCACTTCGTAAAAGACTCGATTGTCTTACACAAAAATTCACGGTCACAGGAATGGCTCAACTGGGGCATGCGTGTTGTACTTGCTAAGAACTACATTGATAATCTACGCGAAGAAGCCATGAAAGGCTGGGCCGAGAAGCTAGCTCAAGGCTGGATGCCGGCGGCTCCCCCTCCGGGCTATATGACCATACTACGTGAAGGCAAACGAATACATGACCTTAACCCTCAAACGTATAAATCGATGCAGCGCATATTCGAGCTCATGCTTGAGCCGCAGCATTCGATTGAAACGATCCGACACAAGATGACTGAGTTCGGTCTAGTAAGTGGCAGGGGCCGGCCATTCTCGAAAAGCCACGCCCACCGCATTCTTACCAATCCGTTCTATATTGGGGTCATTCGATTTGATGGTAAGGAATATCCAGGCAGGCAACCCCACCTAATATCGGACGAGCTTTTCAGTGCCGTCCAGGCCAAGATATCCCGTAAACGACCGACGAAATACCGCAAACACAACCCGATATTAAAAGGGATTCTGACGTGTGAGCATTGCGGCAAAAACGTCACCTGGCAGCTACAGAAGGGGCGGCTGTATGGATCTTGTCAGCGACGACTAGAAGCATGCAAGAAACAAAGTTTCATCCGGGAAGATACAGTACTTGCCCTAATACATAATAGGCTCGATGACCTTATCTGCCCTTCACCAGAAGTCATTAGTTGGTTAACGACATTACTCCAGAATGACTTCCAGTTATCCGTAAACAATGCCGAGGAGACACAAAAAGCCCTGGATGAGCGCATAGGCCGAATTAAACGGATGGATGACATGCTGTATGACGACAAGCTTGCTGGACTTATTTCCAACGAGCGATATCTGAGCAAGCACGAGTCGTTCGTTAGTGAACTTAATGATTTGCAAAAGCAGAAAGGAGGCATCAGCCAGAAATATGAGGAGAAATATATGGAAGGTATAGCCAATATTAAGCTATCCCAGGACGCTAAGCGCCTATTTTCCGACACCAATATCATAAACGACGACAAACGATTAATATTAACCAAACTATTCGAAAAAGTCAGTCTAAAAGATAATTCCGTATCTGTTACTTACACCAAATTAGCACAAGCTATCGCAAGAAATAGTGGTCAAACAAAGGAGATTTTAGGATATGCAAAATAATGATAACCAAACCAATCAAAATGACCCCCAAAACGGGGGTCAGAATGAAGTCGAGAATCTCTCTCCTGGTGTGCGTTCTATATGGCTGGGGATGAGGGATTCGAACCCCCGATCATGGGACCAGAACCCACTGCCTTACCGCTTGGCTAATCCCCAATATCTGGTTGTACAGAAATAAATTGTACCGTAGAATGCCGTTTACCTCAAGAGGTGGAGGTATCGTGACGAAACTTACTGTCAGTGTATATGACCGTCGCAAGCGTACCAAATAGGACGAATGTCCATACAGCTGCCAAAATACCGCCAGGCAAAACGAATGTCGTCGAAAACAGACCACTGTTTGCCGCGTGAGCGTTCGTAAGCGCAACGATAAGCCAAAATGTCGAAGCGAGAGCCGCGAACAAAGCGCTCACCACACGCAGGAACGCGGACAGGTACATGCCAAGTAGGTACGGTAATGCAAGTAGTTCCGCTATTACGGCAAGCGCCGCGGTCAAGTGAATCAACGGCTGCTCGTTGATTGGCAAAAGAATATTCAACGTCGATGCGAAGTCCTCGTACGAAAAAAGTTGGCTGACGAGCATAATTACTAATAGGCCTGCGCATACCCATGCGGTCACCCTTGTACGCGGATTCCGCGTCGGTCCATACGAAGGAATGATCTTCATAACTTTATTATAGCCACATGCCCTGTATGATAACTGTTGTTATTTTGAAAATTACGCTTGTGTTTTTATGCTAGACCGTTTAAAGTGATGGACAGCGACGTTACAAAAACAAAAACTCCAACAAAAAAATGTGACTGCTCGCTCTACGACATCCACCACAACAAGCAAGAGGACTCTTACGAGTCCTCTTTGCTTTTCAGGCTGTTCTGCTGACGCCATTTGGCGATCTCGCCGTGATGGCCACTGAGAAGCACGTCGGGTACTTTCATGCCCCGGAATTCTTCAGGTCGGGTGTACTGCGGGTATTCTAACGTTTCACCGTCGGAAAAACTTTCGATTTCGGCGCTCGATTCGCCGCCGAGTACACCTGGTATCAACCGAACGATGCTATCGATTATTGTCATAGCCGGGAGCTCGCCGCCAGTTAGTACATAATCGCCGACGCTCAGTTGCGTGTCCACCAGGCTAACTATGCGCTCGTCGTACCCTTCGTACCGCCCGCAGATAAATATATAGCCGTTGTCGGTGTCAGCGTATGCCTGCGCCGTTTCTTGCTTCCAGCGTTCGCCACGCGGTGTCATAAGCAGCACCTTCGCGGAAGGGTCAAGCGACTTCGCGTGCTCGACGGCCGCGAACAACGGTTCAGGCTTTAATAGCATGCCGTCACCGCCGCCATACGGTGTATCGTCAACCTGACGACGCGGCCCCAGGCCGAAGTCACGCAGATTAATCGTCGAAAGCTCCACGTGCTCGCCGTTCTGTGCCTTCCACATCATGGAACTACCGAACACGCCGGTGAACATATCTGGAAAAAGCGTTATGACCTGGAACTTTCTCATCTGTACTAGAGTACCAGCTATTGATTTTTATGTCTATACATGGTATTATTAAAAGACAGTAGTATGTCTCTTCAAACAAAAACCGTCCGAGTTCGGACGGTTTTTGTCACATATAAGGCTCTCAAACCTTTAGGTTTGCTCGCATAGAGCTTTTTGTAGTTCTCGCAGTGCTGTTGAACTGTTTATGATTATATATCGAGGTCGTCGAGTTCGGCAAGCTCTTTACGAGTATTTTTTGCCAGGTCTGATTGCTCGTTTTCCACAGCTGTATCTGTTGATTCTTCCACAACCTGGTCAGATTCATCATTTGATTGGCTAGCGTACTGTTCGCGGTCTTCGTCGTTGTTCACGATCTTCAAGTTGTAACGGGCGTCATTCTTGGTTCCTAGTGCCCTAAGCAGCGTACGAAGACTTTGGGCAGTCATGCCGCGCTTGCCAATGACACGTCCAAGGTCGTCCGGGTTAACAGTCAGAGTGAGTAGTACACCTTTTTCGTCAATGACACGCTCAATGACAACGTCGTCGGGGTGGCCGACAAGTGATTTGACGATATATTCTACGAATTGTTGGTCAATTGTTGTCATAGTCTCAGTCTCCAGGGTCTCCGTAATCACTACCGATTTGTAAATCAATTATACCACGCGGTTAATAGCTGTAGTTCCATGTCCCGCTTGTCGTACCACCGGAATTGATCCAGGCGAACGAAGCGGTTGCAGACCCTAGTAGCGGGTCGCATGCCGACGCGACGGTCGGGCTACCGGTCGTCACAGGGTACGTACCCGTAAAGCTTTTGACCGGACCCTCACTTACTACGTAATACGCTTTTCCACTCTTCGAACGCGCCAACAGCACATACTCGGAACGGGCGGCATTCGTACAGTACACCATCGCACCGGACGTCGCCGTGTTGTCATAACTTGCCCGATTTACCTGCACCTTCGCGGTACTCAGGGTCGAATCGGCGGGCGGATAAACATTGTTGTCGGTAAAGTAGTTATTGTAGCCCTCGGCAATCTTCGACAAGTTGTCTTGCACGGCCGTATCGTGCCCTCTTAGCTGCACCCCCCTGTAAGAAATCATGGCGATTCCGGCGATTATGCCGATCACGACTATAACGATAAGTAGTTCGGCAACCGTAAAGCCAGCAAAAAAGCGCTTATGCATGGCGGTATTGTAGCATGAGCGCTTTCGCTTCGTCGATTTCTGGACGGGGACTATTCTTTGTCGGCTGTTTCTTCGACTGGAGCTTCTTCTGTAGCAGGAGTTTCAGCTGGTGCTTCTTCAGCAACCGGCTCTTCAACCACTTCTTCTTTTGGTTGGTTGCGGCGCAGCTTTTCGGCGTTACGAATAGACTTTTGCTTGTCGGTTGCAGGCTGCTTTACCCATGACGGCAGTTTAACACCGGCGTCACTCAGCAATTTGACGACACGAGGGGTCGGCTGAGCGCCGTTGTCAAGGTATTTTTGTGCTGCTTCAACTTGAACGCTAGCTTCTTTGGTGTGTGGGTTGTACGTACCGACGTAAGCGACAACGCGACCACTCGAAGGGTGGCGTTGGGCTTCCTGAACGGCCAAACGGTATACTGGGTAGCCTTTGCGGCCGAGTCGTTGCAAGCGGATTGCGAGCATAAAAATAAAACTTCCTTATTGAATCGTTAGATTTGGTATTTCTACTTCGTATGATTTTACGCTATTTCGTGACACCTGTCAATCTGTTAGCGTAGTGTTCTCGCTCTGGTATTTAATAAGCGCTGCCTGAGCGGCTTTTTGCTGGGCGATTTGCTTAGAATGACCCGAGCCTTTGCCCATTTGCTTGCCAGCTACATAAACACCCAAAGTAAACACCTTGTCGTGGTCAGGGCCGACTTCTTCGAGCACTTTGTACTGCGGCGTAGCGCCGTCTATCCGCTGCGAAACCTCTTGCAGGTGCGACTTCGGGTCGCGCCACGAACCTTCGGCCAGAATATTCTCAAGCTTCGACGTAATGTGCTTGTTAATAAACGTTTCGGCGTCTTTGTAGCCGCGTTCAAGGTAGATTGCACCAATAACTGCTTCAAACGCATTTGCCAGTATTTGCTGGCGCGCACGGTCACTACCTTGCTTTTCGCCGCGCGACATACGCAGTAGCGGTTCATACCCCAACTTGTCGCCGGCTTCGCCAATGCTTTCGGTGCGCACAAGCGCCGCCCGCCAGCTCGTCAACGTGCCTTCGGGTTCGGTGTAATTTGCAAACAAATAATCGGTAACGGCCAATTCAAGCACTGCGTCACCCAAGAATTCTAAACGTTCGTTGTGCTCCGTCACGCTTTTTTTGTGCTCGTTGACGTAGCTACGGTGCGTGAGTGCCGTGACTAGCAGTTGAATGTCCTTAAACTCAAAGCCAAGCACCGTTTTTGCGAATTCTTGGTAAGGCGCTGTCGGCATACCGCTCATAAATTCTCCTGTCGTATTCGTTTCATGGCCAGTAGCATCAGTTTACCGATGTCTTCGTATTCAATCGCGTCTAGCGCGTCAGCAAACTTGAACCACTTAATGCCGTTCATCCACTCTTCTTTTTTAATGGCGTTTGTGTCACCCTTGGCACGCACTAAGTAAATTTGTGTCGTCATAAGAACAAGTTTATCGAGCCTGCGGTAGCGGAAGTGAATTTTACCAAGCCAGCCAAGTATATCAACGTTTTCAAGCCCGGCTTCTTCGCCGATTTCGCGCTTGGCGGTTACTTGGGCGGTTTCGCCTTCTTCAATGTGACCCTTTGGAATAGTCCAACGGTCTTTGGCGTCTTGGATTAAAAGAATTTCAATTTCACCCTTTTTGTTGCGGCGAAATACAATACCTCCCGCGGTTGGTTCGCGGACAATTTCTTGAATAGAAGGCTTTTTTGATCGGTTCGAAAAATACTTTTTGAACTTATCGGCTATTGGTTGTTGCATCAGGTTGGTCCTCTGCCTCAACAAGCGTACGGAACGCGGTGCCTAACACCCCGTTGATAAACTTGCTCGAATTATCAGAACCAAACGCTTTTGCAAGCTCGACAGCTTCGTTAATCACCACTTTCGGTGGTACGGAGTCTGCTTTGTACAGCAGTTCGTACAGCCCGATACGTAGGACGTTACGGTCAATCCGTGCAATCTGGTCAAGCGGCCAACCGGGAGCCATAGGCTGCAGCTTGGCGTCTAGGTCGTCCTGGTGCTCCAGTACGCCGTCGACCAATGCGCTCACGAAATCCTTGTCATCGATTGCTTCTTTGTAGCGTTCAATGTTTCGGCCTAGCACTTCAGCCAGGTCAAGATTCGTGTCTTCTGCCTGACGACGGAATTCATATTCGTAGAGCGTTTGAAGGGCTACGATTCTTCCTAAGTGTCGGTTAGATGCCATTTTGCGTTTGATTCTTTCTTTGAATATTGCTTCAAGCGCCCGGCTGGGCGCTTATTAAAGAGCGATTATTTTTTGCCTGTTTCGCGCTTGGTAGTCTTTACCTTAACTGGTGACTTAGCGTTTACGGCGCGCGCAAGCTTAAGACGCAGGTGACTGCGGCGGAGTCCGGTCTTGCGCGGACTCGACTGTTTCTTTGGCTGACCCATTGAAATGTTCTCCTTTTCAGGTTGGTATAAACTTAGAGAGCATTATACCCGATACTCGGGGTTACCTCAAGGGGGCGGCCGTTTTATTACACGACAATGCTAACAAGTCGGCCAGGAACGTAAATAACTTTCTTTGGCTCACTTGTCACATGCCGCTGCACATTCTCGTCTGCCAGGGCCGCAGCCTTGGCGTCATCTTCGCTAACACCGACAGGCAGTTCAATCGTCGAGCGCAGTTTGCCGTTTACCTGAACGGCTATCGTCATTGTTTCCGCCTTAGTCAGACTTTCGTCCCACACCGGCCATGCTTCAGTATCAAGCGATGTGTCGTGACCAAGCTGCTCCCATAGTTCGGCGGTCATGTGCGGTGCAAACGGACTTAGTAGTTGCACCAAACTGTCTAGGTGAGCTTTCCAGCTGTCATCAAACCCATTCGTCTTTGCCTTGTAAAGTTCGTTCACGTATTCCATTAAGGCAGCAATGGCCGTATTAAAGCTCAGGTTTCGGTAATCGTTTGTGACTTTCTTGATCGTTCGGTGACGGATCGCTTCGACTTCTTGGCCAATTGGTCTGCCTTTTTGTTCAGCCGCCAGGTATTCCTGTGTAAGCGTCCACACGCGGTTCAAGAACCGATGCACACCGCCAACGCCTTGTGAACTCCAGGCGGAATCAAGTTCAATCGGTCCCATAAACAGCACGTAGGTGCGCAGTGTGTCGGCACCGTAGCCTTGGTCAATAATATCCAGCGGGTCAATTACGTTACCCAGGCTTTTACTCATCTTGCGGCCATCTTCGGCGTTCACATAGCCGTGGTACACCAGTTTTTTCACGGGCTCGCGAGTTTCAACTAAGCCCATTTCCTTAAACACGTGACTCCAGAACCGTACGTACAGAAGGTGCGCTACGGCATGGTCACCACCAACGTAGTAATCAACCGGCGTCCAATAGTTTGCTTTAGCTGGGTCCCAGGCGCGTTCATCGTTACGTGGGTCAGCGTAGCGCAGCAAGTACCAGCTTGAACAGGCGTAACCGTCCATCGTGTCGGTTTCGCGCTTGGCAGGTTTGCCGCAAGTTGGGCAGGTCGTATTTACCCATTCGTCTACGCTCGCCAGAGCTGAGCGGCCGTCGCCTTTCGGCGCGTAGTCTTCAACTTCTGGAAGCATGACTGGCAGCTGGTCTTCGGGAACGGCAACGGCACCATGCTCATCACAGTGAATAATTGGAATCGGCGCGCCCCAGTAGCGTTGGCGGCTAATTAGCCAGTCGCGCATTTTGTAGGTCGTTTTTTCGTGGCCAACACCCTGCTCTTCTAGCCAAGCAACAATTTCTTCGCGCACTTCACTCGCCAGGCGGCCATCAAAATCGCCGTTGTTCATAATCACACCTTCGGCGGCGAATGCCGTGCCGTCCTGCACACCAGCCGGGCGTTCAACAACTTCAACAATCGGCAAATCGTAGGCGGTTGCAAAATCAAAGTCGCGTTCGTCGTGCGCTGGTACTGCCATAATCGCGCCGGTGCCGTAGCCAGCCAAAACGTAGTCGGCAATCCAAATCTGAATCTTTTCGCCCGTTGCCGGGTTAACGGCGTGCGATCCGGTAAAGACCCCTGTCTTTTGCTTGCCTTCGCTCATGCGTTCAATTTCAGACTTCTTCGTTGCGGCCTTAACGTACGCTTCAACCGCTTCGCGGGTTTCGTCGTTAGTAAGGCTACTCACCAATCGGTGTTCAGGCGCAATCACCATAAACGTCGCACCGAACAAGGTGTCGGGGCGGGTCGTAAATACGGTCAGCTTTTCTTCGCTTCCGTCAATTTCAAAATCAATCTCGGCACCAACAGAGCGGCCGATCCAATTAGTTTGTGCGGTCTTAATTTTTTCTGGCCAGTCTAGGTCTGGGATTTCTTCCAGCAGTGCGTCGGCGTAGTTCGTAATTTTGAAGAACCACTGCTTCATAGACTTCTTTTCAACTTCGTTGCCGCAGCGCCAACACTTGCCGCCTTCAACTTGCTCGTTGGCAAGCACCGTCTTGTCGACCGGGCACCACCATTGCAGGCTTTCTTTTTGGTACGCTAGTCCGCGCTTAAAGAATTCAGCGAATACCCACTGCGTCCACTTGTAATACTCAGGGTCCGACGTATTAACTTCGCGCGACCAGTCAATCGAAATACCGAGCCGTTTAAATTGGTTTTTAAAGTTCGCAATGTTTTCTGCCGTTACTTTAGCCGGAGCCGTGCCGGTTTTAATGGCATAGTTTTCAGCTGGCAGTCCGAATGTGTCCCAGCCCATTGGGTTTAGTACGTTATGGCCGTGCGCGCGGTAAAACCGAGCTATCGTGTCGACAATCGTGTAGCTAAAGGCGTGGCCCGAATGCAGCCCACTTCCACTTGGGTATGGGAACATACCCGAAACATATAGTTTGGTCTTCGATTCGTCTTCAGAAACTTTATAGCTGGCACGCTCGTCCCAACGAGCCTGCCATTTGGGTTCGATTTCGGCTGGATTATATCGCTGCATAGTATTAGCACCAGTATATCACCGATGTTATACCGCCGAAACGCGGCCGGCTTTAGAATTTCGAAAAGTAGGCGTTCTTAATATCCATCCAGTATGGCGACTGCCGGACCAGTTTGTGATCATCGGCTGTCGAGTGTAGGAGTAGTTTGACTGTTTCTTCAGCGTATATGCCGGTCTGTGAACCTTTTACTAGTACCACAGCGCTTTCTTCAATCACGCTCCGCACGAACGCACCGGCTTCAATGGCGCTCATAAACGACTTTACTTGGCAGCCACGAGCTTTGGCAGCTGGCGCTAAGTACTTTTCACTTTCTGGTCCAATGGTAACTACCCATGCCAGTAGGCTTGGGTCGCACAAATGACCAATCGCTTCGTGTTCGTGAGCCGACGTTTCGCCAAGTTCATTCATATCACCCAGCACGGCGATTCGCTGCGGCGCCTGCAGGTTGTACAGCGTTTGAACTGCAGCCGAGGCTGAAGCCGGGCTTGAGTTATAAGTGTCGTCAATAAGTATGGACTTTTCAATTCCGGGCAGCAGGTTCATGCGGCCTTCAACCGGCGTAATGTCTTCGACACCTTCTACGATTTCGCGCGGGCCCATGCCAAGTTTTACCGCTACAGCCACGGCACCGCAAATCGGTCGCAGACTGTGCTCACCAATGACGCGTAGGTCAGCCGGGTACGTTTCGGCAAAGCCCGACATCACAAGCCAACCCTGGTAGCCATGTTCAATATCAAAGTCTTTTACTTCAATCCTAAATTCGGCGGCGGCAGTTGAGCCGTAGGTATCGACGTTCTGGTTGGTCAAAAAGTCGGCAAAGCGGCCGTCAATGTCGTCGCGGTTAATAATTGCCAGCTCGCTAAAGTTAGCCAGCGCTAATTCTTCTTGCGCAACCGTTTCAATGTTGCCAAAAAATTCCATGTGTTCCGGTGTCACACCGGTCACCACGCCGATCGTTGGGCGCAAGTACGTTCCGAAGTGCGCAATTTCGCCAATTCGGTCCGACCCAAGTTCCTGCACGATCACATCTACATCGGTCGGTTCGCTTATGCGTTTACGCGCGGCCAGCAACACCTTAACCCAGGCCATAACGCTATGCACGTTTTCTTCGGGGTATTCTATGCCCAAAATGCCAAGCGGCGCGCTCATGTGCGTATTGTGGTTGTTGTTCAGCATGCGTACGCGGAACTTTTTGCTAAGCACGGTCGCGATGGCCGTCTTGGTGCTGGTCTTCCCTACGCTACCGGCAACGGCCACCAGCTTAACTTCGGGGTGTGCTTTAAAGTACGCCCGCACGCTGTTTTCTAGCTGTTTTTGTATGAATCGTTTAAACATAATTACTATGTCTTATCATAACAAACAGTCTCACTTGCCGTCAGCAGCCAATAGCTTTATTTTGCGCCTAGACGTTGTGCTTTTATCAGAAGAGCCGCTGCAGCTAGCGTGAAAGTCGCAATCCCGACACAGGTCACAATAATAGCGTTGTACCCACCGCTCGCTGGATTTAGGAACGGATAGGGATACCAGCCTACCATCGATCCGCGAATCAAAGAATACGCCACATAGGCGAATGGAACCAGAAGCCACCAAATGGCAGTCCTGAACGTAACCGGTTTTGACGGTCGATCCAGCAGCCAGTCAACTAATAGTGCAACCGGCATGATGTAATGTAGCACGGTGTTATCCCACGGCACGGCAGTAAGCAGACGTGGGTCGATGCTCGAAAGTAGCACAGCGAACACAACGCCAGTCAGTACCATATATAATGTGGAGGCTCCGCGCAGAACATCAACCGCCACAGACCGCTTTTTCATATATTTGTACCACGCAGCCGTTAAGAGCATCACGGACGCAAAAATATTTGAAAGTATTGTAAAAAAGCTAAAGAAGTTTGCCGGGTTGAACGTGCCGCGATCCATCAGCACTGCGATTTCCAATACGACTGAACTCAGTCCGAGCACAGCGAATAGTACTTTGTACGAAATATTAAGAATTTTGTTTTTGACTGTCATATACCAACAGTATACTCTTTTGACGTATTGATAAAACCCGATGTTTTCCCTATAATCATTCCCTGTAACAACCCTTGCGGGTTTAGCTCAGTTGTTAGAGCGCTTCCTTGCCATGGAAGAGGCCAGGAGTTAGAGTCTCCTAACCCGCACCAATATGACACCTAGAAAAGCTCCCTTGTTCGGGAGCTTTTTATTTACTGATTGGCCGTACGGTTTCAACCTACGTCCGGCGAAGTAGGCCTCACGAGACAAAATATGCAATTTAACAGATTGATATGAAGGTTATAACCTAAGTTAAAAATCTGAACCGTCAGGAGTCTGCTCCCTAAACATTCTGATGCCTTGATATTTGCGCATTCTGCCACAACCATTTGTTACGCATTGAAATAACTCCTGCATCATCTTTTGCTGTATATAAGTCGATGATGAATCACGCTGTATAGCAGCAATATATTGGAATCCACGCCCGGGCACTTCTTTTCTCTCAAGAAATACATTTTTCTTAAGACAGAAAACGTAGTCAGGGTAATGCCATTGTCTCGTTTGATCTCTATCAGGTATTTGACCTATTGCTTCATCTACCCACGCTCTGAAGCTCTCTTCACTGGCGCGGGCATCGTAGCAGAACATAAAGCTAGTTGTTTTTGCGGGCAGCTCTTTTATTACCTGTTTAGCCTTAACTAGCTTATGAAAAGAACTTATGAAATCATTTTTTGTAGCATAGCTCTTGACCTCACCAAAGCATGTTACAGCTATATCTGAGGCTATAAAAAAATCATTCTCCTTATACCCATACGATCTTGGGTCTAAGTTGTCTACGACCAATATGTCTAATTGCGAACTTGTTTCACTATCGATATTAATAATGAATCCTTCGCCTGTGCTAAATGTTGAAGGCAGATAGTTTCTTATGACATCTCTTAGAATTTTTTCATGATAGCTTCCTTTAGTGGGAGCATGAGATATAACCGCGTCAAGTTTCCGATACTTTGCAAGAATTTCGTTAGTGACTGCTTCTAGATAAGCTGGGGGTGAACTGCGTGGCATAATCCAATTATAGAGCCTTAAGGCACAATATGGTTATAACCTCATCAATAATGCTGCACCAATTGGAATATTATTTGATGCTTATGTGCTCATCTTTGTGTTACCTGAAGTGCTAAAATTGTAATAGCTACAACCCTAAGCGAGGAGGTATAAAATGGCAAAGTATGTAGACGGATTCGTATTGGTAGTACCCAAAGGTAAAGAAGCCGAATACCAAAAAATGGCCGAAATGGGCCGAGACTCCTGGATGAAACACGGTGCGCTTCAATACTTCGAATGCCGGGGCGATGACCTAAAGCAACAAGAAATGGGCGACGAAAAATCCCGAGCGTTCCCAGAGATGGCCGGTGCTTCGGCCGACGAAAACGTATGGTTCTCGTTCATCGTCTTTAACTCTAAAGAACACCGCGACGAAGTAAACAAAAAGGTTATGGAAGAAATGAGCCAAATGGATATGGAAGGTTTTGAAATGCCAGCCGACATGACCAAAATGGCCTACGGCGGGTTTGAAGCAGTAGTCGAAGGCTAACTGCCGTATTCGGCTGAATTCAGCCGTTTGTATAGATAGGCATACAATAGAAGCATGAACCCGAATGCTGAGCTGCTTTATTTTGAAAGTCCGACCCAGTGGCGGGAGTGGCTGGTAGAACATGGCGCAAATGTTACTGAACTGTGGCTGGGATTTTACAAGAAAGCAAGCAGCAAGTCGGGAATTACCTACGAAGAAGCGGTTAACGAGGCGCTGTGTTACGGCTGGATAGACGGGCTGACTAAACGCGTTGACAAAGACAGCTACAAAGTGCGGTTTACGCCGCGCAAGCTAAAAAGTAACTGGTCGCCGTATAACATTAAACGGGTAGAAGAATTAGTACGTAGCGGCAAGATGACACCCGCCGGCATGATATATGTTGATGCTGCGAAGAAAGACGGACGCTGGAATGAGCAAAGTTGACTTAAAGAAAACACTCGATAGCTACAAGGCAAGGCACCAAGAATTTCGCATACTTGAAGTACCAAAAACGCAGTACCTGATGGTTGACGGTCACGGCGACCCGAATACCAGCCAAGAGTTCAAAGACGCGATAACGGCGCTGTACCCGGTGGCATATAAGCTGAAGTTCGCCAGCAAACAAGAACTTGGCAAGGACTACACCGTTATGCCACTCGAAGGGCTGTGGTGGGCCAAGGACATGTCGACGTTTACGACAGCACGCGATAAGTCCCAGTGGGACTTTACATTGATGATACTGCAGCCGGACTGGATAACCAAAGAGATGTTCGAAGCGGCAAAACAAAAAGTTGCCGCGAAAAATGCGCCTGCAAACCTAGATAAAGTGCGATTTGAAACACTGGACGAAGGACTGTGCGTCCAAACGTTACACATAGGGTCGTTCGACGACGAAAGCCCGGTGCTCGACAAGCTGCACCATGAATTTATACCAGCACATAACCTAGCAATGACGGGTAAACACCACGAAATATACCTAAGCGATTTTCGAAAAGTCGAGCCAAGCAAATTAAAAACAATCTTGCGCCAGCCGGTGAAGAAAATAACGAAATGAGCGAAGTAGTTGCGAGTCACGACGGCAGGTTCAATGTTGTTACGTGGAATATGCTGGTTGATAAGACACGGCAACGAAAAGGACTGATTCTTCCGCAGCACGTGCGGCTGGCGGGACACATAGCAACGCTTCAAGCCTTCGAAGGCAGCCTAGATGTAGTAGGTGTTCAAGAAGCAATTCGAGACGAGGGCATACATTGCGGAAGGGCTTTAGCGAAAGCCCTAGGTTTTACGGATAGCCACTTTTACAAACACAATAAACCACCCTTGTTTGCGCCTAAAAAAGGCCGGCGTGGACGAAAAAATGAATATATAGGTGTATTCGGGGAGCAGGTTCACGATGCGACACCAATTTATATCGGTGACCGGCGAGTAGCCGTAAAAACGATGATCGGTTCAACGGCGATAGTTAGCTTTCACCTTAGGCAGGGTCGTGAAAACCGTTCTGTTCGTATAGAACAGGCTGATGAAATTTTGAATGCGGTTGCAGATTATGACCAAGTCGTTTTGCTAGGCGATACTAACGAAAACTGGAGCAGCCCAGCCAGGCAAGCAATGTACGACGAAGGCTTTGAATCGGCCTTTATGTTAAAACACGGTGAGTTACCGGTAACCTACCCGACCCCTGAATACCACGAAGTTATGTATACTGACCAATCTGGAAACCAAAAGCCACCGGTATCTATTGATGACATAGCCGTTCGAGGACTAACCGTTGTTAACTGCGGCATTTTAGACCAAGCTAGTTTAGAACTGACTGAGCAAGATGATTCCTCCCCTGTTCCCCGCACGCCGTCTGACCACTATGCATTGTGGGCGACGCTTGAGCCTTTTGCTGCGTAGCCCATTGGTGCCAAATTGATTTAAATCACTGACAAACCAACCCCCGTAAGCGGACTATAAAATGTGTAGGCATAACGCATGCACTGAGAAGGGAGTGTGGTTATGAAAAAACTCTATTTGTCAGACACAGACAAAAAATTAACAGGACTATGCGGCGGAATTGGCGAATACTTTGAAGTTGACTCAAGTCTAATCCGCCTTGCATGGATTATTACCACCCTTTTAACTGGCATTGTTCCGGGTATTCTTGCGTATATTGTGGCCGCAATGGTGGTCCCCAAACAACCGGAGGTTAAAAAGTCATGAGATACCTAGTTACATATGATTCAGCGTACGGTAACACTGCTCGGATTGCCGATGTCATTAGCAGTTCACTAAGCGAATTCGGCAAAACGACAGAGAAGCAACTTGAAGAAGTGACCGACAAAGACATAAAGCACGCGGACCTGATTGTCATAGGCTCGCCTACTCAAGGCGGTCGTCCGACCGGACCGACGCTTCAGTTCATTGAAGCATTGCCAGCAAAAGTTATGCGTGGCAAAAAGATCGCCGTGTTCGACACGCGATTCGATATGGAAGCACAAAAGTTCGGACTACGAATGCTTATGCGGACCATTGGCTACGCTGCGACCAAAATGGCGAGTGCGGCAAAACGCAGGGGCTGGCAGGTTATTTCAGACCCTATGGGCTTTATAGTGAACGACACTAAAGGACCGCTTCGCGACGGCGAAACCGAACGAGCAGCCAAGTGGGCTGCTAGCCTAACTCACATATAATACACTGTTTGCATAGTACCCCCCTGGGGTATACAATAGTACTATGATTGAAGATATTAAGAAGCGTGCGCTACACCGAGCCAAGATCCTTGAAGGCCAGATGCGTGGCATTCAAAAAATGATTGATGAAGACGAATACTGTATGGATATTTTGACGCAAAGCCTTGCCGTACAGAAGTCATTAAGTTCACTCAACAAACTCGTACTTGAAAACCACCTTCGTACACACATTACCGATGCTATGCATTCCGGTAATATTGCCGATTCCGAAAAAGCAGTAGAAGAACTGCTGAGTCTTTATGAACTTTCGACTGTGAGAAGTAAATAAAAGGAGGTTATATGAGCAAAGAAAGTATTTTATACGGAGTCATTGGACTTCTTGGGGGTATAGTCATTACGGTCGCGGTGGCGTCGGCATCCGTAAACTCTAACAACGAGGGTATGATGCAAATGATGGGCATGCGTACAGATCAAGCGAGCCTTAATGACGACCATAGCGGCATGACCATGGATGAAATGTCTAGCTCGCTTAAAGGTAAAACCGGGGACGATTTTGACAAGGCGTTTATTAGTGAAATGATCGTTCACCACCAGGGCGCGATTGATATGGCTAGACTAGCCCAATCTAACGCAAAGCACGACGAAATTAAAAAGCTTGCCGACGCAATAGTCACCGCCCAGTCACAAGAAATCGACGAAATGCAAAGCTGGCAAACCGATTGGGGCTACAAAGATACGCCTAGTATGATGATGCACGGTAGCCACTGATATGCACGGCGATCACGAACACGAACATCACCACCACGAACACTCAGACCACCCTCACGACAAGCACGCTGGACATAGCCCTGATATGTTTAAGACTAAGTTTTGGCTTTCGCTTGCCATGACAATACCGGCTCTCGTATTTTCGGAAACTGTCCAAGGATGGTTCGGATTTTCGCTAATCTTCCCCGGCAGCATGTACATCCCTGCTCTGTTTGGTACGATAATCTTTTTGTACGGCGGAATCGTATTCCTAAAAGGCGCTAAAGCAGAACTGCGAGACCGGGCACCGGGCATGATGACGCTGATATCAATGGCTATTAGCGTGGCATTCGTGTACAGCATAGCTGTGACATTTAGTCTTGTTAAAGGCATGGACTTTTGGTGGGAGCTTGCGACCTTGGTAACCATCATGCTGCTTGGTCACTGGCTTGAAATGGCTAGTGTGCAGAATGCCAAGGGTGCGTTGAAAGAACTCGCGAAACTATTGCCTGATGAGGCGGAGCTGGCGGATGGTACAAAGGTACCGACTGGCGAATTAAAGCATGGTGACATCGTGCTTGTGCGACCTGGCGCCAGAATACCGTCGGATGGTGATGTCGTGTCTGGTGAATCGGATGTGAATGAGTCTATGCTGACCGGAGAATCAAAGCCAGTCCATAAAGCAGCTCAATCTGCGGTAATTGGCGGTACGATTAATGGCAGCGGATCACTGACCGTGTCAATTACTAAAGTTGGAGCTGACACGGCTTTGGCCGGCATTATGAAATTAGTGGCCGATGCCGAAGCCAGCCGTTCCAAAACACAGATTTTAGCCGACCGCGCGGCATTTTACTTAACATTCTTGGCACTCGGCGCAGCGGTTGTCACTGCCGTAGCGTGGGCACTAACAGGAGCATCGACCGGATTCATTCTGGAGCGGGTCGTGACGGTGTTGGTAATTGCCTGTCCGCACGCGCTTGGACTTGCCGTTCCACTTGTAACGGCGATTTCTACAACCAAAGCTGCCAACCATGGATTGCTCATACGAAAACGAGTGGCACTTGAATCCGCTCGTAATATAGACGTGGTGCTGTTTGACAAAACGGGGACACTTACAAAGGGCGAGCAAGGCGTCGTTGATATTGTTGCGGTTGAAGACCGCGACACTGTATTAAAAAGTGCTGCTGCTGTTGAGCGCGAATCGGAACACCCTATTGCACGGGCGATTGTTACAGCTGCAAAAGACGCGAACCTTACACTCCCGCAGGCAACAAGCTTTTCAGCTCTGGCGGGTCGCGGAGCCAAGGCGATAATCAACGGCAAGACTACTTACGTGGGTGGGCCACGGTTAATCGAAGAAGTTGAGGCCGAACTTCCCTACGTAATTAAGCAGGCCGAAGAAAAGGCATCTGCGGAAGGCAAAACAGTCGTGTACATTATTCATGACGACACAGTGCAAGGCGCAATAATGTTGGCAGATGTGATTCGTGATGAATCGAAGGAAGCGGTCATGGCGCTGCAGCAAATGGGTAAACGCGTTGCCATGCTTACCGGAGACAGTAAGGGTGTCGCTGCCTGGGTGGCTGGCGAACTTGGCCTAGATGAATATTTTGCCGAAGTGTTACCTGAGCATAAAGCCGAAACCGTAAATAAGCTCCAGCAAGATGGCCGTAAAGTCGCTATGGTCGGCGACGGAGTGAACGACGCTCCCGCCCTTACCCAGGCTGACATTGGCATTGCGATTGGTGCCGGTACAGATGTTGCTATTGAATCTGCCGGCATTGTTTTGGCAAGTAGTGACCCTCGCGGCGTAGCAAGTATTGTAAAACTATCTCATGCGACGTACCGCAAAATGCAACAGAACCTTGCATGGGCAACCGGCTACAACGTAATTGCCATACCGCTCGCGGCAGGAGTAACGGCAGCAGCTGGATTTGTGCTTTCGCCTGCGTTTGGAGCCGTTCTAATGTCACTGTCGACAATCATTGTCGCAGTAAACGCGCAGTTGCTCCGACGCCTTAATTTATCAGCTGAATAGTCCGCCTATACCTTTTTGCTTCTTCAGCTCTTTTTCTGCTTCTTTGCGCTGCCGTTCGGCTTCTTGAACCTCGTGCTGCTGCTCGGCTTCGGCTTTTTGGAATAGGTCGTTCGCACGGTGTGTATGATCTTGAGCCTGACGGCGCATACCGTCGGCTTCCTGTTGAGCCTTGTTTAGTATTTTTTGTGCTTCATGCTCAAGGTCGGCCGCGTGTTGGCGTTCGACTTCGGCGAGTTTCATTGTGTCATCTGATGACATAATTTACCTCCCTTCACTACTAATTATACGCCGCTTGCTATAATGAATCTAATGCTCAAATGGAAAAAACCACCGAACCAACTTGATATCGATATACGATTCTTACTGGCAAATGAGCGCACGCTTCTTGCTTGGGTGCGAACGGGATTGACGCTAATCGCCGGAGGTGTGGCGTTGGCGTTCATATCGAACGATTCAACCGGAGCGGTAGCAGGAATCGGAGCGATTGCCTTTGGCGGGTTGTTGGCGTTGATCGGCTATGTTCGGTACCGTGTTGCAGACGCCGCCATCCGCGCGGGTAAACTACCCGCAACCGGATTCGGCGGCATGCTCGTGGTAGCAGGCGTCGTGATTTTCGCGGTGGTGCTTGTTATAGTAAAGCGGCTTGAGCTGCTTTAGCGACCAATCAATCCGATAATGAGCCCCATTAGTAGAATGGTTACGAGTTCGTACCCGGCTGTAAGCAGCGTCAGCTTGAACGGACGGCCTTCGAATGAATCGTGAACATATACGCGCAGTGCCGTCATACCCAGCCACAGCCAAGCGGCAGTCGTTAGTGCGTCCTGCAAGTAGTTGTTACCAAAGAAGTAGTTGGCAACGAACGTCATATGCGCAAGTACGTACGCAGTAACGAGCGATGCGCCGAGAGCCGATGACATAAGAATGACCATTTGGCTCGCTGACATTTTTTTGTTTAGGTTTACCTTGGCAAGTTTTGCCCACTTAGTGCCGAATACCTTTGGCAGATACCAAATGGACCCGACGAGCATTGATGACAGTCCCGCGATAAGGACGGCCAGATAATTGATTTCTACGTACATAACCCCTCCGTTTACGATTGTGGCTTCATTGTACTCCGAGCGTGTAATTTGCACAATATGGCAATGGACCTCTGTTTTTGATACAATCATGTAACGTGTGGCTCTTTAGCTCAGTTGGTAGAGCAGAGGCCTGAAGAGCCTTGTGTCCCCAGTTCAAGTCTGGGAGGAGCCACCAAATAAAGACCCTCTGCTATTGCAGGGGATTTTTATTTGGAAAAAATATCTTTTAAGTTCGTCAGTTCGCTTGGTAGTACAACGAGTGTTTTTTGACTTGGTTCGACAGAAATTTTTTCGAGTGTCTGCAAAGTACGGATGTTAATACCGCCAGGAATCTTGCTTAGCATAGCGGCGGCGTCGGCGACGGCTTGCGCTGCGGCCTTTTCTCCGTCGGCGGTAATAATGACCGCGCGGCGTTCACGCTCGGCTTCGGCCTGCTTTGCCATGGCACGTTTCATATCTTGAGGGAGCTCGATGTTTTGAATTTTTACGTTTTCGACGTCGATTCCCCATTTGTCGGTCTCGCTATCGACGATTTCTTTGATTTTTTGGCTGATTTCTTCGCGCTTGCTTAGAAGTTCGTCAAGGTCGGCATTACCGGTTACGTCGCGGAGTGCTGCTTGAGCGAACTGGCTGGTGGCATAAATGTAATTCGTCGTTTCAAGCACGGCTTTTGAAGCTTCAATGACTCGTAAATATACGACGGCATCTACACCGACCGTCACGTTGTCTTTGGTAATGATTTCTTGCTTAGGTACGTCGATTGGGGTTGAACGGACGTCGACCCGAATGAGTCGCTGAAATATCGGAATGACAATTCGAAGACCAGGCTGGCGGATTCCCGTAAATCTACCGAGGGTTAAGACCACTCCCCGCTCGTACTGGTTGATAATTTTTATACCACTAAGAACCAGAATGACAACCGCGACAATAAGAAAGATTGATAGTTCCATACGTACTCCTTTTTAAAATTGCTTCAGGAAGTTAGTCGAAAAGCTTGTTTGGACCTTTTCGACTTCAGCATAGCGCTCTTCCGCTAAGTTTAAAAGCTGCTTGACGAGTTCTGTGCCCGATACCCCAGCGGCGCGCCAGTTGTGTGCGTATAAGCTGCCAGGCATAGGGTTAATTTCGTTGAAGTAAACTTTTTCGGCTTTTGAGTCGATGAGCATGTCGACGCGCGCGGTTCCGCTACAGCCAAGTGCGCGGTAGACATTAAGCCCAAGGGTCTCTGCCTGTTTATATAGGTCTCCGGGAAGTTTGGCCGGTAAGTTACTGTAGCCATGAGCACCAAGCTTGCCGCCTTTTTTACCTGGCATCTTTTTCTTGCCGCCGTGCATGTATTTGGTTTCGAAGTCAAAAAACGTGTCGGCGTCGGTAAGTGGTTGTTCTAACAGTGCTGGCCTTGGTTCACTATTGCCCATGATTGGCAGTGTGACTTCAATTAAGTTTGGTACGGCTTCTTCGACGATTATTTTTGTGTCGTAATGAGCGGCAACTTCGAGCGCGTTATCAAGTTCTGACACGTTCGCGACTTTTGTAATCCCGATACTCGAACCAGCATGCGCTGGTTTTACGAACAGCGGATACGAAAGTGATCCTATTCTCGCCTTTACGCTTTGCTGGTCGGATTGAAGCTCTTGTTTTGTAAACGACACCCAGGTGCCAGTAGCGATTCCATTCGCTGCAGCGACTTGCTTTGCGAGTACTTTGTCCATAGCAAGCGCGCTCGATGGAACGTCGCACCCAACATAGGGCACTCCTGCCATTTCAAGTAGGCCCATGAGCGAACCGTCTTCGCCGTGCGAACCGTGCATGACTGGAAAGACGATATCGATACGCTGTTTTCGCACCCGGCCGAGCGATTGTTGCTTTACGAGCTGCAGACCGCCGTCAAATTCGAGCCACGGCGAATTACCTTTACTCATTAATTGGTCGATTTGTCCGGTGCGGTACAAAGAAACGTCTTTTAGCTTGTCGTTCCAGTACCATGCACCGTTTTTCGCAATATAGACAGGTTCAACCTTATATTCGTTCAATAGTTCGAGTGGTTTGATAACCGCTGCGATGGCCGAGACGATTGACACATCGTGTTCCGGTGAGCGCCCCCCAAAAATAACCAGGACCGTTTTCATATGTACCTAGTATACCAATTATTGGTAGTTATCGGTCCAGTCGTTCTGCAAAAGCACGACGTCGCCGGCTGCCACGAACTGATCCAGGTTGGTATAGAACGTGAGCGGATCATGTTGAATAATAACTTCACTTTTGTAGCCAGCTTCGTTTAGGCCGCGTGTAATTGCGTCGGTCACAGAGTTCTTCATAAGCACAACTATGTCTGGTTTCGCATTTGCTATTAGCCTGCCCATTTTTTCGTGGACTGCCGTTGTTTCACGGCCTTGGTCGACAAGTCCGGGCGTGACATATATCTTACGCGTGGCTTTTAAGCTGGCGAGCAGTTTAGTGCCGGCCTCAATGCCCTGAATATTGCCATTATAGGCATCGTCGATAACCCACGCGCCGCCAAGACGATACGGCTGCATACGGTGTTCGTACGGCTTGGTATGAGCAAATCCGGCTTCGATATCAGAAGTTGACATTCCTAAACGGTTAGCAATAATCGCCGTGGCCGACAGAACGCCAATAAGATGTTCTCCAATGATCTGGCTATTTACATGAATGATTTTTTTGCCCTTTTTGAGCTCGAACCGTGTGCCGTCTAGATCTATTGTCGCTTTGCCTGCCCTCCAACCGTCTAAACCGTCGGAACTGAATCCAACATATTCGGGTTTGATATGTTTTAGTGCGGCATCTGATTCAAGATTGACGTATACATCGGATGGCTTAAGAGCCTCGGTAAGGCTAAATATGTCTTTTCCGGCTTCTTCAATGCTGCCGTATTGGTCTAGGTGAGCCGGCGCCAGACCCGTTATGACCGCGATGTCAGGTTGCACGGTTTCGGTGAACCGACGAACGTCGCCAGGGTGTCCTTCGCCGAACTCGATAACTAAGGCGTCTTCATCCCCTTCTAGTCCACGAGCAAATTGGTAATGCGCAGTGGCGACGTTTTTGTTGCCTGGGGTTGCTGCTACTTTTTTACCTTCCGCAAGAACGGTCGCAAGTAGTTCCTTCATTGTAGTCTTACCGTAACTGCCGGCGACGGCAATTTTTAGCCCTTTATGTTCGGCCAGTATGCGCTTTGTTTCGCGGCGTTGGCGCTCTAGCTTTGGATTAATAATAAGGTGCTTAGCAAAAAACATTGGAACAATAACAAGGTAAGCCCACACAATTGGCGCGCTAAGAAGCAAAAAAATTCCTGTGAATGTCGTTAAAGCCGAACCTTCGATGTAACCTAGTACGACACAGGTCGCAGCAATGACTATTTGAAGCACTATGCCCATGGTCATAAAAATTAGGAATGCCTTGGCTACCGTGGTGCGGTCGAGTGTACGGCGGTGCATGACCACAGAAAAGTCGCTGGTTCTGTGCAACCATGCCAGGTACGCTTTAGTGTCGTATTCGGTCGATTGCAGCATATACACGATTGCCGCTGGGAACGTTGGGTAGTAGATACTTAAAAATCGTTTCATGATTCTAGAAATTCTTTAATGGAAGCGCTGATTTTGTCGGGATGTTGCTGGTGCATAAAGTGATCGGCATTGTCGATCTGAACAAGCCTTGATCCCTTAATGGCATGGTGGAACCTCTCACCGTATTCGGGTGGGGTTGCCGTGTCGTTCATTCCGTACAGAATAAGTGTCGGCAATTGAAGCTTCGTGGCTTCTGTTTGCACGTCCTGAGACACAATGCGCTTGAACGTTGCTTCCATGCCGGGTGCGACCAATAAGTCCGAGCCAGCAGATGTATAAAGGCGCGTCCGAAGCGACGTTCGTGCTGCTGAAGGCAACATACTTGTGGCTGCTTTACCGGTTTTAGCCAGCAGTTTCCAAGCAAGCTTTCGACCTTTCGCGACCGAACGAATGCCGGCAGATGACAGCAGAATAAGTTTGCCGGTCTGAAGTTGATTATTCGCCAATCCGAATATAGCAATCGCGCCGCCATTAGAATGGCCGATTATAGCAGCCGGCTGTGTATCAATTTTGCTAAGGAAGTCGGCTACGTGCTGCGCGTAGTCTTTTAACCCCCACGCATTCTTGGAAGCTTGGCTTTTACCAAAACCTGGCAAGTCGAGCCGAATGACCTCATACGAATCTTCAAGCTTCTTGGCGATACCGTCGAATGTCTCAAGCCTGTCACCCCAACCATGGAGCAGAAGAAGCGGTGAACCCTTCCCTTGTCGGGAGTAGTTTACCAGCAAATCGTTTACGATAACGTTCACCCTTATACTATACCGTAGTACCTCTTTGTTTAATACGACGATATAATAGTGCTATGCAACGGATTCCTTTGGCTGAGCGCATGCGTCCTACGACCCTTGACGAGGTCATCGGTCAAACACACCTGCTTGGTGGCGGTGAGATACTAAGACAAATCGCGAAAAATAAAGAACCGGTCAGTCTGATTCTGTGGGGACCACCGGGCAGCGGCAAAACGACACTTGCCCGAATTATCGCAAACGAGGTGAACGCGGAATTTATTGAACTTTCGGCAGTAACCAGTGGCAAGAAAGATATAGAACGGATTGTCGAGCATGCTAGGCAAAACTGGAACCTTCAAATGCGAACGATTTTGTTTGTCGATGAAATCCATCGGTTTAATAAAGCACAGCAAGACGCGTTCCTGCCCCACGTTGAATCCGGACTTATAACGCTTATTGGCGCAACGACAGAAAACCCAAGTTTCGAAGTAATTACGCCGCTTCTTAGCCGAACGCGTGTGCTTGTACTTGAACCACTTTCAAAACCCGACATAATTGCCATATTAAAACGCGCGCTAAAAACCGAAAAGCAAACCGGACGAGTGACACCAAAAGCTCTCGACTACCTGGCAGAATTGTCGGGTGGTGACGCCCGTGTGGCGCTAGGAAACCTGGAACTCGCGCTGGGCATGGATACCGGAAAAGTAACGCCAGAAGTTGTGAAAATCGCCGCACAAAAACGCGTGCCCGGCTATGACAAGAAGGGCGAAATGCACTACAACGTCATTTCGGCATTCATAAAAAGCATGCGCGGCAGCGACGTAACCGCGACACTGTACTACCTGGCACGAATGATCGACGCGGGCGAAGACCCGAAATTCATAGCCAGACGCATGATCATTTTTGCATCCGAAGACATAGGGCTGGCTGGAAACGGCGCCCTTGGCCTAGCCGTCGATGCGTTTAATGCCGTTGACCGAGTTGGAATGCCTGAAGCGCAGTACATTTTGTACCACGTAGCGGCAGCACTTGCTAAAAGTAAAAAATCGCGCCAATCGACTGAAGCGATGGGACGGGCGAAAGAATTGGCGAAGAGGTTTCCCGATTCACAAGTACCCCTGCACCTTCGGAATGCGCCAACAAAACTCATGAAAGACCTTGGCTATAACCAGGGCTACGAATGGAAGGCAGATTTCAAACATAAGAAGGGCTTTTTACCCGACGATGTCCCAGATGAACCGTTGATTTAGCGCTCGGCAAGTAGCGCTGCAAGTACCCCGTTCGTCCAGCCGAAGCCGTCTTGCAACGGGTACTCCCCGCCCCCGCCAAGCCCGTTAGTCGATTCGACGCTATATTTTTCTATGAGTTTGTGTTTTTCAGTGAACACCTTCATGTTCACTTTGACCCACCGCCGTTTGATGTCGTTCGCCAGGTCATGGTAACCATAATTTCTAAGGGCTTCAATTGTGACCCAATGCAGAGGCGCCCAGCCATTTGGTGCGTCCCACTGCTGCCCATTTGTAGTGAGTGTAGCTACGAGTCCGCCAGTTTTTAGAAAGTCGCGTTCTAACCGTTTCGCAACTGCGTCAGCCTGTTGCTTGGTCGCTATACGCGCATACAGTGGAAACACGGCCGCCAAGCTTAACTGTCCAGTCGGCTGAGCATGATGAAAATTGTAGTCAACGAAAAATTGCTCCTTTTCGTCCCAGCAGTATGTCAGGATTGCTTTCGCTCGCCTATCGGCCAGGTTCTGGAACTTGCGCGCCAGGAGCGGATTTTTAATGAGCCGGTAACTTTCGGCAATGGTAGATTCGAGCTGGTACAAAAGGCAATTCAGGTCGACAGGAATAATATCGGCGGTGTGAATTGTGCCAATGTCTTTAGGGTCCAAAAACCACCGTGAACTGAAATCCCAACCGGACTCAGCTCCGGCACGCAGATGTAAGTAAAGCCTGTCCGACTCGCGGTCTGGTTTGTTTTTGGCCGTCTCAATGTCTTTGGTCAACGATTCCGGCCGTGGGGTCGTTTTATTGTCGTAGTACCGGTTAAGGTACATGCCGTTCGGCAATTGGACGACTCGGGCATATGCTTTATGTTCGGCTTTCGATAGTTTGAGGCGTCCTTTCATCCAAAACCGGTATTCGCGTAGCATGTACGGAAGATACTCGGCAAACGTACGGGTGCGGCCCTTATGACTAGCGAGCAGTCGCACCATATGTGAAAAGAATGGTGGCTGCGAGCGGCTTAAAAAGTATGTGCGATTCGCCGTTGGGATGTAGCCGAACTTCCGAATCATGAACGTGTAGTTCTTCATCATGCCTTCGATCATTTTCCAACGGTGGTCTGCCGCAAGGCCAAGCATAATAAAATAGGAGTCCCAGTAAAACTGCTCCGAGAATCGTCCGCCCGGCACGATGTATGGGTATGGTAACGCGATAAGCGATCCGCGATTCAGTCGGTTACGCCGTTCAAGCACGTCCCATAGTAAATGGATATGTTCTGACACCGTCCTGTGCGGATCGGTGATGAAATTTTCTTTTTCTTTGTGCGGCGCGAATTCATAGAAATGCCGACTAACAAACTCGCGAAGATCGAAGTTCGGGTCTTCGCGCGCTAATTTATATTCTTGCTGGATCGACTTCATACGCGCGCGAGGCACTAGGTCGACGAACGTCTTGCCGTCGTCGTATATGCGTTTCTTTTGCACCTCGCCGAACAGTTCTCCAAGCGCTTCGTCAGGGCTTTTTGACGTTCGCATAAGCGACCCAGTCGTCGCAACCAGGGCGGATTTCAGTTTTTCATCGCGTGGTATCTTAAACGGTATTCGTCGGGGCATGCTGACTATAGTATAGCCGCTTACGCTTACCAGCCGCAAACCTGTTTATTCAAGCGAGTGAACCACCGCGATCGCGAATCCGGCCAACGCAATGCCGCCAATAAGAACGAGAGTCTGTATATTCGCCCACTTCCGTTCAGGTTCGGCATGGATTGTCGGAATGATGTCACTGGTAGCGATATATATGAAGAATCCTGCCGTTACAGCAAGCAGTGCTCCGAGAGGAACATGCAAGCTATCACCAAATCCATATACCAACACTGCTCCGATGATTGTAGCGATAGCACTGGCAAGATTGATAAGAAGTACCTTCCGCTGCGGCATTCCCTTGCTTAGCATCAAACCGAAATCACCGATTTCTTTCGGAATTTCGTGTGCAGCAACGGCAAGCGTCGTAATCAGACCGATTGCAGGATTGGCCAAAAATGCCGCACCGATAGCCAGGCCATCGATAAAGTTATGGACAATATCGCCAATAACCACGAGGCTGACGTTTCGCCGACCTATCATATGCTCGTGTTCGGCTTCATCGTGGTGGTGATGGAACCAATGCAGGGTCCGCTCCAATACAAAAAATACGACGAGTCCAGCGAGTGTGTATTTCATGATTTCAGTTGGCGGACCAAGTTCAAGCGCCTCAGGCAGAAGGTCCAGAAAAGCTGCGGCCAGTAGTGCACCGGCAGCGAACGGCACGGCTAGCCGAAGAAGCGTCCGTTGGCCACGTTTTGTATAGATTAAAAATAGTCCGCCAAGCAAAGATATGACGCTGCCGATCGTAACGGCAATAAATAATATAAGCCAATCGCTCATATTGTTCTCCTTAGAATGTTATGGTCATCAAAAATGAATAGTCAAAGCTAAAGTAATTCTAGTGTAGCACAGGCTACGCTTTTGCTGCGCGTTTTCGCTGGTTCGGGTCGAGGAACCGCTTACGAAGCCGAAGCGCTTTTGGTGTGACTTCAAGAAGTTCATCGTCTTCGATAAAGTCGATCGACTGCTCCAAGCTTAAGTCGGTGAACGGCGTTAGCTGAATCGTGCCGTCGCTCGATGACGAACGCATGTTCGTTAGCTGCTTGCCTTTACATACGTTCACGTCCAAGTCGCCCTGACGATTATATACACCGACTATCATTCCCTGGTATACGGTCGTACCCGGACCAACGAATAACTCACCACGAGAGGCGGCAGCGTCAAGCGCGTAGGCAGTTGTCGTACCCGCTTCGGTGGCGACCAAGGCGCCGTTGCGGTGCTGTGGCAACTTGGGACCTAACGGTTGGTATCCATGCGGAAGGCTATTAATAATTACCGTGCCTTTTGTTGCGGTTAGTAGCAAGTTCCGGAGTCCGATCATTGCTCGTGTTGGCAACAAGTATGTCGTACGGGTCGTTCCGCTTGATGTTTGTTCTTGCTTGAGCAGCGTCGCACGGCGTGCACCAAGTTCTTGGCTGACAGCACCGACAAACTCAGCACCGACTTCGATTAGAAGTTCTTCAACTGGTTCTTTCGTAATTCCGTCTTCTTCAATCGTAACCGCTTGCGGACGACCGACTTCAAACTCAAAATCCTCACGACGAAGCGTTTCAATCAACACCGACAAGTGAAGCTCTCCTCGACCAGACACAACAAAACCAATGCCGTCTTCACGAACACGGAGTGATACGTTGGTTTCAAGCTCTTGCCGTAAACGGTCACCAATCTGGCGGCTAGTATTGTATTTGGCTTCTTTACCCTTCATCGGACTCGTATTTGGGCCAAGATACATACTTAACGTCGGCGCTTCAATGTCAATGACAGGTAATGCCTCAGGCGTGTCTTTATCGGCTACCGTTTCACCAATATGCGCATCGGCAATACCCGTGAGCGCGACAATGTCACCAGCACCAGCTTCATCTAATTCTTCGCGGTTCAGGCCACGGTAACCAAATATTTTTTCAACCTTAGCGCCGATGGTCGTTCCGTCGCGTTTAATCAGAACAACCTGCTGGTTTTTGCTCACACCACCTCGCGTAACGCGGCCAATGGCGTATTTGCCCAAAAAACTATCGTATTGCAGAGACGTAACAAGCAGTTGGAATGGACCGTCGGTATCGACGTCAGGCGCTGGAATATCGTTTACTATGGCTTCAAAAATCGGCTCAAGGTCGGCATGTTCGGCCGTGTTTTGCGGCAACGTCTTCCAGGCTTTTCCATCGCGGCCGATTGCGTAGTAGACCGGGTAGTGTAGCTGACTGTCGTCTATTGCAAGTTCAAGGAATAAGTCGGAAACCTCGTCGATCACTTCATCAATCCGGCGCGATGGCTTATCGATCTTATTAATGACGACCACGGGCTTAAGACCGAGTTCGAGCGCTTTCGATAGCACAAACTTCGTCTGAGGCATTGGCCCTTCCTGGGCGTCGACGACAAGTAGTACGCCATCCGCCATATTGAGTGTCCGCTCGACTTCGCCTGAAAAATCGGCGTGACCCGGCGTGTCGATAATGTTGATCTTGTAATCACCATGGTAGATCGAAGTCTGCTTGGCAGTAATGGTAATGCCTCGCTCGTGCTCTTGGTCACCACTGTCCATGATTAGGCTTTGTTCCATTTCGGCCTGGTTGTCACGGAAGGTGTTGCTTTGCTTCAAAAGACCATCAACCATGGTCGTTTTACCGTGGTCAACATGGGCGATGATTGCGATATTGCGTATGAATTTTGGCTCTGTCATTAAAATATGCCCGTACATCGGGCTTCCTCATGACTTAGTATACCACGATATCTGGCTTTTAGGCAGCCGGGAGATACAAGTAACACTGGGCAGGATTAGAGCCTGAAGCCGGTTCGGTTTGACCGCTCGCCGGCGCCGTTGCACTATATGTCAGCACATTCGCGTCACCAGCGTTCGATGCAATAGGTCCGACTGCACACGGACTTGTTCCTTCCCAGGCATAAATAATGAAGTCTGTCCGAACGCCATCAAGTGTATTGTCATAATACCCCGCTCCTTTAATCGGAGCGAACAGCGCCCCCTTTAAGTTCTTCGGATTAAGGGCTGGCATCGGCAAGTTATTGCCCTGCACTCCTTTGAGGGCAGTCATAAAAGCAGCATTTTCGTACACGTTATTGAACCAGCACGTGTCACTCGGGTAGTCACTCCCAAGGCATGTGCCTCCCGTAGGGTTATTACCCTGGGGGTAAGTGTGGTTGATGGACTGGTAAAGTAGTAGTGCGTCCTTGTATATTCTTACCGCGGCGGCTGTTTGGGCATTACGAGCCTGTACTTGGCCGCCATCGTACAAGACAATCGTAATTGTGACTAAGATAACAATCGCTGACATTGCCACTAGGAGTTCGACAATCGTAAAGCCAGTCATACGTTTTAGCATAAGTGTTTTCATTGTACGATTCTGACCTTCTGAAGACAAGCAAAAACCACAACGTGATTGCCGTTGTGGTTGGTTTTCATACCTGGTGGAGCATATCGGATTCGAACCGATGACCTCTTCCATGCCATGGAAGCGCGCTAGCCAACTGCGCCAATGCCCCGAACGTTGAAAGTCCTTGCAATTGTAGCATGGCCACCCCCGTTACTCAATGGTGATGGCCTGAGTGACCGTGATGACTATGCACGACCGCATGTCCTTTGCCGCGTCGAATTAACCAGTAGTTCACTGGAACCGTCACGATGAAGGCTATGAAAAGCGCTACGGCTAGGCTACCCCAGAAAAATGGCGTATCCAGACCGGCGCTAAGCGCACCTGGGATAAGCACGAGAATAAGATTGTCGACGATTTCCATCGTGGCAATCGATATGGTGTCAGATGCCAGTGCAATCTTAATGGCACCAGCTAAATTCATGCCACTCCGCAGCATCGACCAGGCCGTCAGGCCGTACCCAAACAAAAAAGCCAAAGTGATAGCAAAAATAATCATAGCCGCGTCGTGAAGACCCCACATGGTGCCGAGCACCATACCAAGAACCTCTCCAATCGCGCACCCCGTTAAGCAGTGAAGTGTCGCCGAAACAGCCGTTCGTAAGCTTGTATCCATATATTCATCATAACAAACACCACCGCGTACGGTGGTGTTCATATGGAGCTGCTACGCGCCCACCCGGGGCACGCGGTGTTGATGTTGGGATTGTTTATTT